>Ga0157370_10000145_pt1 | contig 86693 bp, 80 predicted proteins | sample C35metaG_FD_113463 | JGI IMG/M metagenome (GOLD analysis project Ga0157370, IMG submission 113463) | Corn rhizosphere microbial communities from Kellogg Biological Station, Michigan, USA - C3-5 metaG | ecosystem: Host-associated > Plants > Roots > Rhizosphere > Soil | place: USA: Michigan...
CCGTCACCTTTCAGTGGCAGGAGTGGAGGGACTCGAACCCACGGCCCTCGGTTTTGGAGACCGATGCTCTACCAACTGAGCTACACTCCTCCGGCCCGGAAGCGAGCGGCGACATAGCGGCGGCGAAACCCGAGCGCAAGTAGCGCCGGGCCACGATCGCATCGCATAGCTTCCGACGTCATCGCGAGTCCCAAAGGGGCGTGGCGATCCAGGCTCGCGTCATGAGGATAGTTCCGGACTGGATTGCCGCGCCACTGCGCGGCTCGCAATGACGAGGCTCGATGGGCGGATGTCCGCCAAGGATCGTCGCGCCGAACCGCTCGGTGATTCGACATATTACCCTGTTTTTAAGGGAAATTACCCAATTCCTAACGGACGAAGCGTTCGAGTCCGGGGGTGAATCGAGTTATCCACAAGGGCTCGGTTCGGGCGACCGTGGAGTCGGCTCGATTCATCGCAGCGCGCTTCAATTCGACGCGCAGACACCCTTATCCCAAGCTCAACAGCGAGATCGGGGGATCTTCCCAATATGTTTCGACGCTTCAAAGCGGCTTTTTGTTCCGTGCTCTTCATTGCCGCTTTGTCCGCCCCGTCGGCCGCCAATGCCCAGACTTTCTGGCAGTGCGCGCCGTTCGCCCGCGTCTTTTCCGGCATCCAGCTGTTCGGCGCCGCCGCCTCCTGGTGGAACCAATCGATCGGCAAATATGCGCAGGGCTCCGCGCCCAAGGCCGGCTCGGTGCTGGTGTTCAAGGCGATCGGATCGATGCGTTCGGGCCATGTCGCGACCGTGACCCAGGTCATTTCCGACCGCATCATCAAGGTGACCCACGCCAATTGGGGTCATCCCGGCCAGGTCGAAAAGGACGTCACCGTGGTCGATGCCTCGGCCAAGGGCGACTGGAGCTCGGTCAAGGTGTGGTACGGCCCGATCCACGACATCGGCCAGAAGGCCTACCCGACCTACGGCTTCATCTATGCAGGCGCCAAGGCGGTTGCCGCCAAGGCCGAAGCCGCGTCGAGCAAGCTGCTCGGCTACGACGACGCCACCATCACCGGCTGAGCCCGGTTTCGGGAAACCCCGGTAAAAATTTTGCCCTCGCCGACGGCTGGGCACCTTCCACTCCGTTAATTCCTCGATCAAGGGGGATCGGTACGGAGGGGTTATGACCACAATTTTGCCCACAGGCTCGCTGCGCTGCTGCATCGCGGGTGCCATGTTCCTGGCGGCGGGGTCGGCGCAGGCGCTGACTTTCATCAGCCCGATGGGCGAACCTTTCCGCAGCCAGCCCGGCGACAAGGCCCCCGAAGAGGTTTGGTTCGAGCGCGCCGACGCCAATGGCGACGGCAAGATCACGCTTGCCGAATTCATGATCGATGCGGGCCGCTTCTTCAAACAGCTCGACACCAATCATAACGGCCAGATCGAGCCCGAGGAAATCCAGCATTACGAGGACGATATCGCGCCCGAGACGCTCGGCGGCATCGCCGATGCCGGCCCTGGCGCTGGAGGCGGCGGCAAAGGCGGTCATGGCGGCCATGGTGGCGGCCATGGCGATGGCGGTGGAGGCAGTCGCCGCCACGGCGGGGTCTCGCGCTCCTCGCAAACCCAGTCGGATGAGGAAAATGTGACCGACACCTATCTCACGCCGCCCGCGGGCTATGATGCGGCCAATATCGGCGCCGCGCGCTTCTCCTATCTCGACTTGCCCGAACCGGTCGCAGCCGCCGACACCAATTTCGACCGCGCCGTCTCGCCGCACGAATGGGTCGAGGCCGCGCGCCTGCGGTTCGAAGCGCTCGACGCCAACCATGACGGCGTCCTGACGCGTGACGAACTGCCGCATCTGGGCGGAGGCCATTCCAGCCGTGGCCCGGGCGGCAAAGGCGATGGACACCGTCCCCACCGCGATGGCGAGGGCGGCGACGACCGGTAATGATACGCTCTCCGTTCGCCCTGAGCTTGTCGAAGGGCTGCCTGCCTTTGCCAGATCCAAGATGAAGAACGGCAGTGCTTCGACAAGCTCAGCACGAACGGTATTTGCCCGCTGGCGCCTCGCCCTTAGTGTAACGTCTCCGCCGAAGCCGCTGCCGCGGATCGCGGCATGAACCAGCGCACCAGCACCAGCCCGCCTGCGATCAGCCCCAGCACCTGCGACAGCGCGAGGTACAGGAAATAACCCCAGGGCAGGTAATAATTGAACACCGGCTGGCCGATCGTGAAATAGAGCGTGGCGGCGACCGCGAAGAGCACGACCAGCTTCGCGCGCGAGGCGAAATCTTGCACCCGCGCCCCTACGGCGTGCAGTGCCAGCCCGATCAGCAGGATCGAGACGATCGACAGGATCAACCCTTCGATCAGCGAGGCCCCGCTCATCACCGGAAAGCCCGACGTGTTGAAGTGGATCAGCGCGATCGGGCCCTTGCCGTGCATGATCGTGCCCTGCGTCGTGTCGGGCCAGGGCACATAATAAGTGCCCGTCCCGGTCGGCGTCAGATTCTGCGCGAGCGCGAGCTGCACGTTGGCATTGGCGGTATCATTGGCGACATGGAAGGCGATCCGCCCGAGCGGCGTGCCCCAGAAGATTGCGCCGACGATACATTGAGCGAGCCCGCCCACGATGCTGCCGAGAAGGATGCGAACCATGTCGTCTCTCCCTGTTATGTGGGAGCGACGGTAACCTAACCCAGCTTGCCCGTCATCAGCTTGCGCACGAAGCCGATCAGCCCGGTCTGGCGCGATCGGCGCAGGCGTTCGGCGTTGAGGATGGTCAGCACCTGCTCGAAACAGCGCTGCACATCGTCGTTGATCAGGACATAGTCATAGCCGTCCCAATGGCTGATCTCGGAACTGGCGCGTTCCATGCGCGCGTCGACCACCTTGCCGTCGTCGGTACCGCGCGCGCGCAGCCGCCGCTCGAGCTCGCCGACCGAGGGCGGCAGGATGAAGACGCGGACCACGTCCTGGCCCGCTTGCTGGTACAATTGCTGCGCGCCCTGCCAGTCGATGTCGAACAGCACGTCATGGCCCCGCGCCAGCGCCTCCTCGACCGGCGCGCGCGGCGTGCCGTAGCGATGGTCGAAGACATGCGCCCATTCCATCAGCTCGCCATCGCCGACCAAGTCCTTGAAGGTCGGCACATCGACGAAATGGTAATCGCGCCCATCGACTTCGCCGCGGCGCATCGGCCGGGTCGTGACCGATACCGACATGTCGATCTCGTTATCGGCTTCGAGCAGCATCCGCGCTATCGTCGACTTGCCCGCCCCTGAGGGCGAGGACAGGACGAAGAGAAGACCGCGATGTTCGATGCTGGCGTTGGGCATGGCCGCTCTTGGCTTTCCCGCGCCGGAAGGTCAACTTGGCTGTCGTGTGCGGCGCCCTTCCGCGCCGGCACAGGCCTAGCCTATCGCGGCCTGCAGGTCGCTGCGCCGATCATACAGTTTCTTGGCGGCATAGGCGCCACCCAGAACCAGCGCGACAGGGCCGAGCCGCTTGGCGAGGCCGACCGCGGCGGCACCCAGCACCGCGCCCTTCAGCCCGCTCTCCTGCCGGCGTTTCTCAACCTCCGCACCGATCAGCGCACCCATGATCTTGCCCAGCATGATTTTTCCTTTTCCAACGCGATTTCAGGAACAAGCGCCCAAGAGCATGCGCTTGTTCCTGCGATTGGCCGCATCGGTGCTTCACCCCGCCGGTTGGCCGCGCTAAGCTGCCCGCAGCAAAGGAGAGACGCATGGCTGACACGCACAATGGCGGCGGCAAGGCGAATGGTTCGGCCCGGAAGGGCAAGGGTAGTTCGCGTACGAAGAAAGTGGTGGCGGCGGCGACGGCGGGTGCCGCGATCGGAATAGGCTCGGCGGCTCTGGTGGCGGCATTGCTCTACGCCAATCGCCCCAAGGACCCCAAGGACGATGGCGCCGAACCCGCGACCGATCCCCGGTTCGAACCCGGCGAGGCCTAGGTCGGGCGCTAACCGAACCGAGCGACCAGCAAGGCGAGCCCAGTCCAGAACAGGATCAGCGCCGCCATAGCGGCCGGCATGATCAGCGCGCGTGCCGCGCGGCTTTGGACGATAAACGACATAGACGACCCTCTTCCTTCAGAGGCGCAATCTAACGTGTCGCCGTGATCGAGGCTCGCGACGAATCTGGGTCAGTCTGATCGGAAGGCCCGATCAGCGCCCGATCATATTTTCGGGCCGGACGACGCGATCGAACGTCTCGGCATCGACCAGCCCCAGCTCCAGCCCCGCTTCCTTGAGCGTAAGGCCGTGATGATGCGCATGCTTGGCGATCTTGGCGGCATTGTCATAGCCGATCTCCGGCGCGAGCGCGGTGACCAGCATCAGCGAGCGGTCGAGCAAGGCCGCGATCCGCTCGCGGTCCGGCTCCAGCCCCTCGAGCGCGCGTTCGGTGAAGCTTTCCATCGCGGTGGTGAGCAGGTCGATCGAACGCAGCACCGCCGCGCCGATCAGCGGCTTGAACACGTTCAATTCCATATGGCCCTGCAGACCGCCGACCGTGATCGCGACATTGTTGCCCATTACCTGGGCCGCCACCATCGTCAGCATCTCGCACTGGGTCGGATTGACCTTGCCCGGCATGATCGAGCTGCCCGGCTCGTTCTCGGGCAGCTTGAGCTCGCCGAGGCCGCAGCGCGGGCCTGATCCGAGCAGCCGGATATCGTTGGCGATCTTGCTCAACGCCACCGCCAGCACATTGAGCGTGCCCGACAAATGGACCAGCGCATCGTTGCAGGCGAGCGCCTCGAACTTGTTGGGCGCGGTGACGAACGGGAGCCCCGTGATCGCCGCAATCTCCGCCGCGATCTCCTCGCCGAAGCCCTTGGGCGCGTTGAGCCCGGTTCCGACCGCCGTCCCGCCCTGCGCCAATTGATACATGCCGTTGGCGATCACCGGCTCGATCCGCTTGCGGCTGCGCGCCATCTGCGCGGCATAGCCGGAAAATTCGTCGCCGAGCGTGAGCGGGGTCGCATCCTGCAGATGCGTGCGGCCGATCTTTATGATGTCGTCCCAGGCCCTGGCCTTGTTCTGCAGTTCGGCCAGCATCGCGTCGAGCGCGGGGAACAACCGGTCGTTGACCGCGCGCGCGGCGGCGATGTGGAGCGCGGTCGGGAAGCTGTCGTTGGACGACTGGCCCATATTCACATGATCGTTGGGATGGACCGGCGCTTTGCCGCCGCGCGTGCCCGCCAGCGCCTCGTTGGCAATGCCCGCTATCACCTCGTTCACGTTCATGTTGGATTGGGTGCCCGAACCCGTCTGCCAGATGACGAGCGGGAATTGATCGTCATGCCGTCCGGCCACGACCGATGCCGCCGCCTGCTCGATCGCATCCGCGATTTCGGGGGCGAGCCCATGCTTGCGGTTCACCCGCGCCGCCGCCTGCTTCACGATCGCCAGCGCATGCACGATCCCGATCGGCATCCGCTCACGCGCGCCGAACGGGAAATTCTCGATCGACCGCTGCGTCTGCGCACCCCAATAAGCGTCGGCCGGAACCTCGATCGGTCCGAAGCTGTCGATTTCGGTGCGCGTGGCCATGGGACAATCCCTCAAAGGTGGGCTGAGTATATTTAGGGCACCTCCTTCAATATGCGACACCCCAATCGCCATCGAATGAGGGAGAGAACATTGACGGGAATATTCGTTCCCAATATGTTCCGATAATACCAAGGGGGATATTATGTCGTGGATGCGGGGGCTGATCTTCGTGGCAACCATGGTGCTGCTAAACGCGGCGGCGGATGCTGAAAAAATCAAGGACTGGCAGGTTATCCGCGCCGGCCCTGGCCGGTGTGTAGCTATGGATCATGCCGCGGGCGACGCCGGAATCGGTGTGGGCGTGTCGGACAAGATGTTCATGCTGGTCGTATGGGCGCCCGGGCTTCCGACGCCTCATGGGGATCACGACGGCACGCTGAGTTTCGATGGAAAAGCCGCCATCCCCGTCGATGCCTATGGCTATAAGGATCAGCTCATAATCTCTTTCGACCGGGGTGAGCAGGCATATGCTGTCACGCATTCTTCCGAAGTCACGGTGACCGCTAACGGAGGCAGCCATCGCTATAGCCTTGAGGGTTTGGCGGCTGCCGCGGAGGATGTCGCGCGTTGTGCCGGTGTGCCGCCGTTGGATGCGCACGGTAATTAAGCACCGGCCTGCGAAATTGCTTTTAACCGCTCGTCCTGGTTCTAAAACTAATAGCATGGAGAATGCGGCAAAGGTCCGGGAATATCAGGGCGTCGATGGGCGCCGTTTCCGGGAAGAGATCATGGCGGCGTCCGAGCCCGCGATCCTGCGCGGGGCGGCGGCGCACTGGCCCGCGGTGCAGGCGGCCGCGACACCGCAGGGCATCGCCGATTATCTGAAGGCGCGCGATACCGGCGCTGGGTTCGACATGGCGGTCGGCGCGCCGGCGATCAAAGGTCGCTTCTTCTACAATGAGGAGATGACGGGGCTGAATTTCGAGCGGCGCCCCGCGACCGTCAGCAACCTCGCCGACCAGTTGCTCGCCGCCGCCGGAGAGGCCGATCCGCCGACCTATGCCGCGCAGGCGATCGAGGCGCGTGCCTCGGTCCCCGCCTTCCTCGACGAGAACACGCTCGACCTGATCGGCAAGGCGGTCTCGCCGCGCCTGTGGATCGGCAACCGCGTGATCGTGAGCGCGCATCACGACATGTTTTCCAATATCGCGGTGGTGGTCGCGGGCCGGCGGCGCTTCACCTTGTTCCCGCCCGACCAGGTCGCCAACCTCCATATCGGCCCGTTCGAATTCACCCCGGCAGGCACGCCGGTCAGCCTGATCGATTTCGACAATCCCGATTTCGATTGCTTCCCCGGTTTCGCCCGCGCACTGGAAGCCGCGCAGATCGCCGATCTCGAACGCGGCGATGCGCTCTACATCCCCTATATGTGGTGGCACCACGTCCGCGCGCTCGACCCGTTCAGCATGCTCGCAAATTATTGGTGGAACGAGGCGCCTCCCGCTCAGCCCGGCCTCCAGCCGGTCGATGCCCTGGTCCACGCCTTCCTCGCTTTCTCGGGCCTTCCCGACGAGCAGCGCGAGGCGTGGGCGCCGATGTTCGCGCATATGGTCTTCGACAAGGACGCCGCTTCGCACCTGCCGCCCGGCAAGAGCGGGATCCGCGGGAAGTTGAGCGACGAGAGCAAACGCATCATCCGCCAGCAGATGGGCGCGTTGATGGCGCGTTAGGGCGCTACCAAAGGCGCATGCGGCGCGGAGACGTTGCGCAGGAACAGCCGGTCCTCGCGCCGGATGAAGCGTTCGCGCTGGCTGAAGGCGTAATTTTCGCGGCCGAGCGGATCGGCTTTCAGCCGCGCGCGATAGGCCTCGTAAGCGGCGAGGTCCGCGATATTGTACACGCCGTAAGCGGTCGTGGCCGAGCCCTCGTGCGGCGCGAAATAGCCGATCAGATCGGCGCCGCAGCGCGGGATCGCCTGACCCCAGTTGCGGGCATAATCTTCGAACGCGCTTATCTTGTAGGGATCGAGCTCGTAGCGGATGAAGCAGGTGATCATGATGGCGTCTCCTTCCGCCCGATGGGTAAGCCGAAGCGCCGGCGCGAGGCTTCGGCGGAGGCCGAACCATTCGCCGCACCACTTCGCCATGATGCCCGCGAGGTGAAAAGATGCTGAGCATAAACGGACTGGCCGAAACCGCCTCGCTGGTGGGCGATCCGACCCGCGCGGCGATGCTGATGACTTTGATGGATGGCCGCGCGCTGACCGCGGGCGAGCTGGCGCGCGCGGGCGGCGTCACCGCGCAGACCGCCAGCGGCCATCTGGCGAAGATGCTGGAGGCGGGCTTGCTCGCGCTCGAGGCGCAGGGGCGGCACCGTTATTACCGCCTCGCCTCCCCCGCGATCGCCGGGATGCTGGAGGCGATGATGGTCGCCGCCGCCCCGCCCCCGATCCGCACCGGCCCGCGCGATGCGGACATGCGGCGCGCGCGCATCTGCTACGACCACCTGGCGGGCGAGATCGCGGTCGCGTTGACCGACACGATGGTCGCGCGCGGCCAGATCGAGATCGGCGCGGACGGTGCCGTCCTGACCGACAAGGGCCGCGTCCTGCTGGCCGAAATCGGAGTCGAATTGCCGCCCGAGGGCAAAGTCGCGGTCTTCTGCCGGCCCTGTCTCGACTGGAGCGAGCGGCGGCATCATCTGGCGGGCATCGTCGGCGCCGCGCTCTATCGCGGCTTTCTCGCGCGCGGCTGGATCCGTCGGGCGCAGGAAGGGCGCACGGTGACGATCACGCCGCCCGGACGCGAGGCGCTCCGCCGTCATTTCGGGGTAGAAGCTTAGGCGCCGGTCGTCCGCCGCGTATCCACCGCGATCCAGTTCACTTCCCAGCTCGCGCCGCCATCGGCCGAATAAGCCTGCTCGAAATGCGCTTCGCCCGGCGAGACCTGGGTGATGATGAAGCGCACCAGGATCGCACGTCCGTCGAGCATGTCGTGGCCGTAGAAAGCGCCACGGCCCTTGTCGTCGAAACCGCCGAAGACAGGCGCGGTCAGCAAGCCGTTGGCCATGCTCGCATAATTGAGGCTCCATTGTCCGGCCTGCAGATTGTAGAGCCGAAGCGCCATCCCCTCGATCTTGCCGCGCGTGCCCGCGACCGACAGTTCGACCACGTTGGCGCGCCCGTCCATCAACGGGCGGATGACGCTGGTGCCCTGATAATCCGCCCAATCGGGCGTGGCCCCGCTCAGCGGATTGCGTAGCACGCGCACCTTGGTCGTCCACGCGCCCTTCTCGAAATCGAAATCGTGCGCACCGTCACGCATCGGCACCGCCGCGGCGGCGAGCGGCGCCACGCAGGCCAGGCAGACAGCGAACAGGCAGGATCGGATCAGCATAGGCACCCCGCAAGTCAACCAGGGCAAAAAGGCCGGACGGCCTATTTCTTACGCGTGAAATCCACCGATACGACGTTGGAGCCCTCTTCCGCCGGGCGAACGACGGGATCGTTCTCGGCCTCGGCGATCTCCTCGGGCTGCTGGTCCTCGACCTGCGCCGAGAAATGGAGCGCGAAATCGACCGCCGGATCGTGGAAGGCGGTGATCGCGGCGAAAGGAATCGAGAGCTTCGATCCGACCTGGTTGAACGAAAGCCCGACCTCGAACCCGATCGGGCTGACGTGCAGGTCCCAATAGCGGTTCTGGATGACGATCGTCATCTCGTCCGGATAGCGCTCGATCAGGTGCTGGGGGATATCGACCCCGGCGCCCTGCGTCTTGAACGTGATGTAGAAATGATGATTGCCGGGCAGGCCTTCCTTCTCGACCTGGCCGAGCACGCGGCCGACCACGGCGCGCAACGCATCCTGCACGATTTCATCGTAGGGAATCAGGCTGTCGGGCGTACCCTCGGTCATGGCCCCCAACTGAACGCGGTCGCGGGGCGGGTCAAGCGTTGCCTGACAGAGATATGCACGATAGGGGCCGCAGCCATGCGCACCGCCACGATCAGCCGCAAGACCGCCGAGACCGCGATCGACGTCACCGTCAACCTGGACGGGTCGGGCACCTATGAGGTGTCTACGGGCATCGGCTTCCTCGACCATATGATCGAGCAGCTTTCGCGCCACTCGCTGATCGACATCAGCCTGAAGTGCGATGGCGACCTTCATATCGACCAGCACCACACGACCGAGGATTCGGCGCTGGCGCTGGGTCAGGCGATCGCCAAGGCCCTGGGCGACCGCCGCGGCATCACGCGGTTCGGCTCGGCTTATTCGCCGATGGACGAGACGCTGAGCCGGGTGGCGATCGACATTTCGGGCCGGCCCTTCCTGGTCTGGAAGGCCGAATTCACCCAGACCAAGCTGGGCGAGCTGGATACCGAGCTGATCGAGCATTGGTTCCAGAGCTTCGCGGGCGAGGTGGGGATGACGCTCCACATCGAGAATCTCTACGGCCGCAACAACCACCATATTTGCGAGAGCATCTTCAAGGGTTGCGCGCGCGCCTTGCGCCAGGCGGTTGAAGTGGACCCGCGCAAGGGCGACATGATCCCGTCGACCAAGGGCACGCTTGGGGGAAGCTGATGTTCGTCATCTCGTTGACCTACCAGGCGTCGCTCGACGCGATCGATGCGGCGATACCTGCGCACATGGAGTGGATCCGCGACGGCTATGATCGGGGCCTGTTCGTCGCCTCCGGCCGCAAGCAGCCCCGCACCGGCGGAATGATATTCGCCTTGGGAGATCGCGAGACGATCGAGCGCAAGCTTGAGAGCGACCCGTTCAAGTTGGGCGGGCTTGCGACCTACGACATCACCGAATTCCTTCCGCTGACGGTCGCGGACGGGTTGGAACGGCTCCAGCAGTGACACTCGCGCTCATCGATTACGGCGCGGGCAACCTTCGGTCGGTCGAAAATGCGTTGCGGGCGGCGGGCGCGGGCGATGTCCGCGTCACCGCCGATCCCGATCTCGTACGCAAGGCCGATCGGATCGTGTTGCCCGGCGTCGGCGCCTTCGCCGCCTGCATGGGCGCGCTGTCGGCGGTGCCGGGCATGGTCGAGGCACTCAACGATCGCGTGCTGAAGGATGGCGCGCCGTTCCTCGGCATCTGCGTCGGCATGCAATTGATGGCGGATGCGGGCGAGGAATTCGGCACGCACCCCGGCCTCGGCTGGATCGGCGGCACCGTCGCCAAGCTGGAGCCCGCCGATCCGGAAGCGCGCGTCCCGCATATGGGCTGGAACGATGTCGTGCCGGTCGCGCCGCACCCGTTGATCGTACCGGGCGAAGCCTATTTCCTGCACAGCTTCGCCTTCCGCGGTGCCGACCCGGTGACGCTGGCCGCGACCACCGACCATGGCGGCACCGTCACCGCCGCGATCGCGCGCGACAATATGGCGGGCGTGCAATTTCACCCCGAGAAGAGCCAGGCCTATGGTCTCGCCTTGCTCAACCGCTTCCTCGATTGGCGTCCCTGAATGAGCATCACCGTCTACCCCGCGATCGACCTCAAGGGCGGCAAGGCCGTGCGCCTGTCAGAAGGCGATATGGCGCGCGCGACCATCTATAATGACGATCCGGTCGCGCAGGCCAACGTCTTCCACGAGGCCGGTGCAGATCATCTCCATGTGGTCGACCTCGACGGCGCCTTCGCCGGCGCCTCGGTCAACGGCAGTGTCGTCGCCGAGATCGTCGAGAGCTTTCCGGGCAAGGTCCAGGTCGGCGGCGGCATCCGCGACCGCGCGGCGATCGACCGCTGGCTCGAACGCGGCGTATGGCGCGTCGTGATCGGCACCGCCGCGCTCAAGGATCCCGAGCTGGTGCGCGAAGCCGCGCGTGCCTTGCCCGAGCGGATCGTGGTCGCGGTCGACGCGCGCGACGGCATGGTCACGACGCACGGCTGGGCAGAGGTCTCGGACCTCACCGCGATCGAGATGGCCAACCGTTTCGCCGATGTCGGGGTGGCGGCGGCGCTCTTCACCGATGTCGGCCGCGACGGGCTGCTCAAGGGCTGCAACGTGCGTGCAACCTCCGAACTGGCCCGCAACACCCGCCTGCCCGTGATCGCGAGCGGCGGGGTGAAGGGCCTGGTCGACATCGCCGATCTCGCCCGCCATGCGAGCGAAGGCATCGAGGGCGTCATCTGCGGCCGCTCGCTCTACGAAGGCACGCTCGATCTGCGCAAGGCGCTACGGCTGGCGCGGGATGAGAGTTTGTGAGGGGATGTGCATCATCTCCCCTCCCGCTCGCGGGAGGAAGCGGCGCGGCCGGTCATGCCCCCGGCATGACCTACGAGATGCCGGGGGCATCTCGTACCGCGACGCTGGGAGGGCAGTCCCAAGTCACCTCTACGGCGTATTGCGCGCAGCGACTCCCCACCCCTAACCCCTCCCGCAAGCGGGAGGGGAACAGGTGACCGTCCGCGTTCGCGTCATTCCCTGTCTCGACGTGGCGGGCGGGCGCGTGGTCAAGGGGGTGCAATTCCTCGACCTCGCCGATGCGGGCGATCCGGTCGAGCAGGCCAAGGTCTATGACGCCGCCGGCGCGGACGAGCTTTGCTTCCTCGACATCACCGCATCCCATGAGGCGCGTGGCACGATCCTGGACGTGGTCGCACGCACCGCCGCCGTCTGCTTCATGCCGCTGACCGTCGGCGGCGGTGTGCGCACGCCCGAGGATGCGCGCGCTTTGCTTTTGGCCGGCGCGGACAAGGTCGCGATCAACAGCGCGGCCGTCGCACGCCCCGAGCTGGCGGCGGATCTCGCCGATCGCTTCGGCGCGCAATGCGTGGTCGGCGCGGTCGACGCCAAGGCGGTCGACAAGGGCCGCTGGGAGATTTTCACGCATGGCGGCCGCCGCGCTACGGGCATCGACGCGATCGAGCATGCGGTGCGGCTGGCCGAGCTGGGCGCGGGCGAATTGCTCGTCACCTCGATGGACAATGACGGCACCAAGGGCGGCTACGACCTCGCTTTGACCCGCGCGATCGCGGACGCGGTATCGGTGCCGGTGATCGCCAGCGGTGGGGTCGGCACGCTCGACGATCTCGTCGCGGGCGTGACCGAGGGCCATGCCAGCGCGGTACTCGCCGCCTCGATCTTCCATTTCGGCCAGCATACCGTCGCCGAGGCGCATGCCGCGCTCGCCGCGGCGGGATTGCCCGTGCGCAAGCCGGCGGGCTAAGGCATAAGTCACTTACCTGGCCCGTTCGGGTCGAGCGAAGTCGAGACCCATTTTCGAGCGAAGCGAGAAGCCTCGACTACGCTCGGCTGGTCCCTCGACTGCGCTCGGGGCGAACGGGATTGTCATATGGATCCGATTGGCATGTCCGACACGCTCGCCCGCCTCGAAGCGACCATCGCCAGCCGCAAGGGCGCCGATCCCCAGACATCCTACGTCGCCAGCCTGTTCGCCAAGGGCCGCCCCAAGATCGCGCGCAAGCTGGGGGAGGAAGCGGTCGAGGCGATCGTCGCCGCGCTTGCCGAGGACAAGGCTTCACTGACCGGCGAGGCGGCGGATATCCTGTTCCATCTGATGGTGCTGCTGGCGGATTGCGACGTGCCGCTGGCCGACGTGCTGGCCGAATTGGACCGCCGCGAAGGCACGTCGGGCCATGACGAGAAAGCCAGCCGTACGGCTTGATCCCGAACCGTCACCCCGGACTTGTTCCGGGGTCCACTCCGCGGCTAGGCCAAGCCTTACGGTGGATGCCGGAACAAGTCCGGCATGACGAGGAACTGGTATGCCGATCGATGCGACCCTGCCCTACGACGACAGCAACATCTTCGCGCGCATCCTGCGCGGCGAGATTCCCGCGAAGAAGGTCTATGAGGACGAGTTCGCGCTCGCCTTCCACGACATCCAGCCGCGTGCGCCGATCCATATCCTGGTGATCCCCAAGGGCCCTTACGCCTCATGGGACGATTTTTCGGCGAACGCCTCCGAGGCGGAGATTGCCGGCTTCGTGCGTGCGGTCGGCAAGGTCGCGCGCGACAGTGATCTGGTCGCGCCCGGCTACCGCCTGCTCGCCAACACCGGCGGGCATGGCGGACAGGAAGTGGCGCACCTCCATGTCCACCTCTTCGGCGGGCGCCCGTTGGGTCCCATGCTGGCCGGGTAACCGCTCACAGCACGCCTATTGCGCTGGCGCGACAAGCCGTTAGGCTCGCCTTCCCATAAGCACAGGCGCCCCGATGCGCCTCTTAGGGGAATTTTGCATGCTCTTCGACCGCGTCAAACCTTTGGACGCCATCCTCGAAACTGCCGAGAAAAAGGGACTGCACCGGACACTCGGTGCTTTCCAGCTGACCATGCTCGGCATCGGCGCGGTGATCGGCACCGGTATCTTCGTTCTCACCTCCGAAGCCGCGCAAAAGGCCGGCCCCGGCATGTTGCTGAGCTTCATCGTTGCGGGCTTCGTCTGCGCGGTCGCGGCGCTCTGCTATTCGGAGCTGGCCTCGATGGTCCCGGTTTCGGGCTCGGCCTACACCTACACCTATGCCGTGGTGGGCGAATTGCTCGCCTGGATGGTCGGCTGGGCGCTGATCCTCGAATATGCGGTCGGCGCCAGCGCGGTCGCGGTCGGCTGGTCCAATCATGCCGTCGGGTTGCTCAAGGGGTTGGGGATCAACTTCCCCGCCGCGCTCAGCAATGCCGACGCGCTGATGGCCAAGGTGCAGCTCGCCTTCGGGGCAAAGCCCTCGCCCGATCTGACCACCGCGCTCCAGGTCGGCGGCTGGATCAACGTGCCCGCGATCATCATCTCGGGCCTCGTCACCTGGCTGCTGATCATCGGCACGACCGAAAGCGCACGCGTCAACGCGGTGCTGGTCGCGATCAAGATTGCGGCGCTGACCGCCTTCATCTTCCTGACCGTCCCGGTCCTGAACGCCGACAATTTCCACCCGTTCATGCCGACCGGCGCGACCGGCGTGATGGGCGCGGCGGCGTCGATCTTCTTCGCGTACGTGGGTTTCGATGCGGTTTCGACCGCTGCCGAGGAAACCAAGAATCCGCAGCGCAACGTGCCGATCGGGCTGATCGCCAGCCTGTTCATCTGCACGCTCTTCTATCTGCTCGTGGCATCGGGCGCGATCGGCGCGATCGGCGCGCAGCCGCAGATGACCGCGGGCGTGCCGCTTGCGCCGGGCTCGGCCGAGATGGCGGGCCGCTGCGCGTCGGTGGTCGCCAGCGGCGCGCTCGAGCCGCTCGTCTGCTCGAAGGAGGCGCTGGTCCACGTGCTCGACACGATCGGCTGGCACAAGATCGGCCGCCTGGTCGGCCTCGCCGCCGTGCTGGCCTTGCCTTCGGTCGTGCTGATGATGATGTTCGGCCAGACCCGCGTCTTCTTCACCATGGCACGTGATGGCCTGCTGCCCGAGAAGCTGGCGTCGGTGCATCCGCGCTACCGCACGCCGCACGTCGTGACGATCGTGACCGGTATCGGCGCGACCGTTGCCGCGGCGGTGCTGCCGGTCGGCAAGCTTGCCGATTATTCCAACTCGGGCACGCTCTTCGCCTTCCTGATGGTCGCGGTTTCGGTGATGGTGCTGCGCAAGATCAATCCGGATCGTCACCGCCCGTTCCGTACTCCCATGGTCTGGATCGTCGCGCCGCTGGCGATCATCGGCTGCATCTATCTCTATATCTCGCTGCCCTGGACCGCGATCCTGGTCCTGCCCGGCTGGGGGATTATCGGCCTGGCGATCTACTTCCTCTACAGCCGCTCGCGCAGCCATGTCGGCCGCGGCGTGGTCGATGTGCCGGAAGAGGAAGCCTATCACGGCACCGAGCCGCCGCAGCCTGGCACGGTCTGATGCGGACGACACACAAGAAAGCGGCCCGGGAGCATCCTCCCGGGCCGCTTTTCTTTTGTCCCTCGTCATTGCGAGGACCCCGGCGAAAGCCGGGGAACGCGGCCCCAGGACCGAGAGCGTGGGACTGGATTGCTTCCCCCGGCTTTCGCCGGGGTCGCAATGACGCGCGCCCGTCTTCAGCCCAGGCGCGCCTTGATCAGCTCGTCCAGCTTGGCCTCCGCCCGCGCGCCGTAATGCGAGATGATCTCGGCGGCGGCGATCGCGCCTATGTGCAGGCTGTCCTCAAGGCTGCGGCCCTGCACCTGGCCCGCCATGAAGCCCGCCGCGAACAGATCGCCCGCGCCGGTCGTGTCCACGATCCGGTCGATCGGCTCGGCTGCGACCTGCGCGCGCTGGCCCTTCTGGATCGCGACCGCGCCGTCGCCGCCGCGCGTGACCACCAAAGTATCCACCGAAGCCGCCACCGAATTGAGCGCCGCTTCGAAATCCTCGCCCCCCGCCAGCGCCAGCAGCTCGCTTTCGTTAGCGAACAGGATATCGACCGCGCCGCCGGCCAGCAGCTTGCGGAAATCGTCGCCGTGGCGTGCGATGCAGAACGTATCGCTGAGCGTGAAGGCGACCTGGCGGCCCGCCTTGTGCGCGATATCGATCGCGGCGCGCATCGCGGCGCGCGGCTCGGCCGGATCCCACAGATAGCCCTCCAGATAGAGGATCTTCGCGGACGCGATCATCTCGCGGTCGAGCGCGGTCTCGGGCAGGAATTGCGACGCGCCGAGGAAGGTGTTCATCGTCCGCTGCCCGTCGGGCGTGACCAGGATCAGGCAGCGCGCCGTGCTGGGATGGCCGGACCGGGCCGGCGTTTCGAAAACCACGCCGTTGGCGGAGATGTCGTGGTGGAACACCTCGCCCAGCTGGTCGTCGGCGACCTGGCCGATAAAGCCGCATTTGGCGCCCATCGCGGCCATGCCGGCGACCGTATTGGCGGCGGACCCACCGCTGATCTCACGTCCCGGGCCCATGCGCGAATAGAGGCTGTCGCTGGTTTCCTCGTCCATCAGCCGCATCGAGCCTTTGGTGACACCCTCCGCGGCGACGAATTCCTCTTCGGCCTGGGCAATCACGTCGACGATGGCATTGCCGATCGCGACGATGTCGAGCGTGGGTTCGGTCATCTAGGGAAAATCTCCTGAAGACGGGAGGCAAACCGGAACCGTTCGGGCCGAGCTTGTCGAAGCCCTGTCCTTCCTCTTCTGGGGGAAGCAAAAAGACAGCCCTTCGACAAGCTCAGGGCGAACGGAAGGGAAAGCGATCCCGATCGATGATGCGCGCTCTAAGGAACGACACGAAGACTCGCAACCGCCGTTGATCTTGCCCCCGCCTCCGCGCTATCGGCCCTCCCCATGCAGCCCGCACCCGAAACCTCCCGAGTCACCACCTCCCGCGTCGCCTGCGACGGTGCGCGCGAAATCCCCGGCGGTGCCGCGCTCGGCCACCCGCGCGTCTTCCTCGAGATCGACGAGAAGGGTTATGTCGACTGCGGCTATTGCGACCGCCGCTTCATCCTCGCCGGCGGCCCCGCCGACGCCGAAGCCGCGCATTGAGCGCCCCAGCAAATTTGTAACGCCTCCGTATTTTTGCTAATCCCCCTACCTCTTGGGGGGACAATCATGAAAGCGATCCGGCTGGGCTTCACTGCCCTTGCAGCTACCGTCCTGTGCGCGGGTGCCGCGCAGGCGACCATATTCAATTTCGACATCCAATTCTGGGATGGTGTGGGCGATCCCCCGACCAATCCGGACGCGAGCGATTTCGCCCATTTCGTGGTCGACGATTATTGGGGCGGCACGATCGGAAACCGCAATGGCCCGAGCGGTATCTGGACCTATGGGAATGACGGCAGCTATTTTGGCACGCCATACCAAAATGCCTTCATCGATATCTTCAATAGCGATGCCGGCGGCGGCTTTGATTTCACGCCCTTCGTCGTCGACGAGAACGGCAATGATGCCGACTTTGATTGGGAGATCGGGTTCGAAGGCGTCTCGGTGCTCGGCGGCACGGCGGGGCATTATTTCATCCAGACCGGAGTCTATGATTACGATTATTATGGGGAGGGCACGATCCGGGTGACCATCAGCGAGGCCGCCACCGCGCCGGTGCCGGAAGTCGCGAGCTGGGCCATGATGGTCGGCGGTTTCGGCGCGATCGGCGGCGCGATGCGGCAGCGCAAACGGGCGACCGTCCGCTTCGCTTAAAATCTGAGGGTCGAGGGTTACAGGCTGCGGTGCGCAGCCTATATCCCCCTCATGACCAGTCTCGCCGACCCCCGCCGCTTTCTTTATCGCGATCTCGATCCGGAGGCCGCCATCCGCCTGACGGGCGATGCGCTCCGCAATTGCGACGATGGCGAGCTCTATCTCCAATATATTGCGAGCGAGGCGTTCGGGTTCGACGACGGCCGGCTGAAGACCGCCGATTTCAACACCCAGGCAGGCTTCGGCCTGCGCGGCCTTTCGGGCGAGACCACCGCTTTCGCCCATGCCAACGAGATCAGCGAAGCGGCGATCGTCCGCGCCGCCGAGACGATGACCCTGCTCGATCCGGCCAAGGGCAGCCTCGCCACCGCACCGCGCCGGACCAACGCCCGGCTCTACACGTCGGACGATCCGCTGTCCGCGATCCCGTTCGCGCGCAAGGTCCAGCTCTGCCAGGAAGTCGATGCTGCCGCCCGCGCGCGCGACCCGCGCGTCCAGCAGGTCTCGGTCGGCCTGTCGGGGTCGTGGAGCGTGGTCGAGATCGTGCGGCCCGACGGCTTCGTCGCGCACGATGTGCGCCCGCTCGTTCGCCTCAACGTCTCGATCGTGGTCGAACAGAATGGGCGGCGCGAGAATGGCTTCTTCGGCCTCGGCGGCCGCTATCTTTACGACCGGCTGTTCGAGCCCACGACCTGGAACCGCGCGATCGATGAGGCGCTGCGCCAGGCCGTGGTCAATCTCGACAGCGTCGCCGCGCCCGCGGGCGAAATGACCGTGGTCTGCGGCCCCGGTTGGCCGGGCGTGCTGTTGCACGAGGCGGTCGGCCATGGCCTGGAGGGCGACTTCAACCGCAAGGGCACCAGCGCCTTCGCCGGTCGGATCGGCGAGCGCGTCGCCGCGCCGGGCGTAACCGTGGTCGACGACGGATCGATCGAGGGCCGCCGCGGCAGCCTCACGATCGACGACGAAGGCACGCCGACCCAGACCAACGTGCTGATCGAGGATGGCATCCTCAAGGGCTATATCCAGGACCGGCTGAACGCCCGCCTGATGGGCGTCGCCCCGACCGGCAACGGCCGCCGCGAAAGCTTCGCGCACGCGCCGATGCCGCGCATGACCAACACCTTCATGTATGGCGGCAAGGACGATCCCGACGAAATCCTGTCGCGCGTGAAGAATGGCGTCTACGCCAAGTCGTTCGGCGGCGGGCAGGTCGACATCACCAGCGGCAAGTTCGTCTTCAGCTGCACCGAGGCCTACAGGATCGAGAACGGCAAGCTTGGCGCCCCGATCAAGGGCGCGACCCTGATCGGCGACGGCCCGACCGTGCTGACCAAGGTCGCGGCGATCGGCAACGACATGGCGCTGGACGAAGGCGTCGGCATCTGCGGCAAGGGTGGCCAGTCGGTCCCCGCCGGCGTGGGCCAGCCCACCCTGCTGATCGACGGCATCACCGTCGGTGGCACAGCCGCCTGAAACTCCCTCTCCCGCACGCGGGACAGGAGTTGCCCTCGCCCTTGGCGGTGGCGCCGCGCGAGGCTGGGCGCATATCGGCGCGCTGCATGCGTTGCGGGAGGAAGGGATAGAGGTTGCGGCGGTCGCCGGCACCTCGATCGGCGCGCTCGCCGCGCTCAGCTTTGCCGCCGACCGGCTCGACATATTGGAAGCGATCGCGCTGGGGGCCACGCACCGCCATGTGCTGGCGTATCTCGACCCGCATCTCGGGCGCGGCGCCTGGCTCGGCGGACGCCGGATCGCGCGCGAGCTGGAGCAGCATATCGGCGCGATCCAGCTTGAGGATCTGCCGATCACCATCGCCCTCATCGCCGCCGACCTGATGACGGGCGAGGAAGTGCGGCTTACCTCCGGCCCGGCCGTCACCGCCGCGCAGGCATCGATCGGCCTGCCCGGCATCTTCCGCCCGATCGAGCGTGACGGCCGGTTGCTGATCGATGGGGGTATGGTTTCGAACCTGCCGGTCGGCGCGGCGCGGGTGCTGGCGGGGGGCCGCCCGGTCGTGGCGATCGACCTGATGGGCGATTATGCCGGCTATATCCGTGCCAGCTCGCCCGACGGCCACCCTTCCGCGCTCGGCACCGTCCGGTCTGCTTTCCTGATGATGACCGTCCAGCAAACCCGCCAGGCGGTCGCGCTCGATCCGCCCGACGTGCTAGTCACCATCCCCGCGGGTCATATCAGCACCAGCGCCTTCACCCGCGCGGTCGAGCTGATCCGGATCGGGCGCGAGGCGGTGGTCGCCGCATTGCCCGCGATCCGACGCGCGCAGAGCATGGATCGATCATGCGAAGTCCCGAGCGCGACGCACGCCATTCTCGATTTCTGGTTTCGGGAAATCGGGTCGGACGGCTGGTGGACGCGATCGGACCAGACCGATGCGACGATCCGCGCGCGCTTCCTGCGCTTGTGGGAACAATGGCGCACCCGTTCGGCGGAGTGCTTCCTGGGCACCGCGCGCGATGCGCTGGCGGCGATCCTGCTGTTCGACCAATTTTCGCGCAATATGTTCCGCGGCCGGGCCGAGGCCTTCGCCACCGACGCGCTCGCGCTCGAGATCGCGAAGTGCACCGTCGACCGCGGGCTGGACCGGTCGCTCACGCATCAGGAACGCTGCTTCCTCTACATGCCCTTCATGCATAGCGAGGAGCTTGAGATGCAGGATCGGTCAGCCGAACTCTTCGAGCAATTGGGCGAAGCCGAGCAGATCGAATATGCCCATAAGCATCGCGACATAATCGCGCGCTACGGCCGCTTCCCCGCCCGCAATGCGGCGCTCGGCCGTCAGGATCGGCCCGGGGAAGCCGAGGCGATCGCCCGCACCGCAAGCTGGTGAACTTTGCCCGGAAATATGCCCAAAAAATAGGCATGCGCTCATAACTGCCTAAGCGGCGGGCGAAAGAAGGGCGCCCAAAACGACATTCCCCCTCTTTGGTTCCTTTGGCACGCCTTTTGCGATGCAGCACGAGGCGCTGAACAGGGAGGTGGAATGAAACTCGTCATAGCAATCATCAAACCGTTCAAGCTGGACGACGTGCGCGAGGCTTTGTCCGCGCTTGGGGTCGCCGGCATGACGGTCACCGAAGTCAAGGGCTTCGGCCGCCAGAAGGGCCAGACCGAGATCTACCGTGGTGCTGAATACAGCACGAACATGGTGCCCAAGATCAAGGTCGAGGTGGCCTGCAGCTCCGATCTCGCGTCGCGCGTGGTCGAGGCGATCCAGCAATCCGCGAACACCGGCGCGATCGGCGACGGCAAGATCTTCGTGCTCGATCTCGGTCAGGTGGTGCGCATCCGCACCGGCGAGACCGACGAGACGGCGCTCTAAGGACAAGGGGGAAACATGAAGCTTTCGACCAAGATATTGGCCGGGCTCGGTGCAGCGGGCGTAGCCACGCTCGCAGCCCATCCCGCGCTGGCGCAAGCCGCCGCCGCCGCATCTCCGATACCGCCCCAGACGATGAATAAGGGCGACAATACCTGGATGCTCGTTTCCACCCTGCTGGTGCTGATGATGTCGGTTCCCGGCCTGGCCCTGTTCTATGGCGGCCTCGTCCGCACCAAGAACATGCTGTCGGTGCTGACCCAGGTGCTGATGATCGTCTGCATGGTCGGCCTGATCTGGGTCGTCTACGGCTATTCGGAATCCTTCACGACCTACAATGCGTTCGTCGGCAACCCCTTCACCAAATTGTTCCTGAAGGGCGTCGATTCCAACGCGCTGGCCGCGACCTTCTCGAACGGCGTCTACATTCCGGAACTGACCTACGTCCTGTTCCAGATGACGTTCGCGATGATCACGCCCGCGCTGATCGTCGGCAGCCTGGCGGAACGCGTGAAGTTCTGGCCGCTGATGCTGTTCGTCGCTCTGTGGGTGACCCTGGTCTATTTCCCGGTCGCGCACATGGTGTGGTGTTGGGACGGTCCGGACGCGATCGCCGCCGCCGCGCTCAAGGGCACTGCCGCGCTCAACGCCGCCAACGCCGACGCCGGCTGGCTGTACCAGAAGGGCGCGCTCGACTTTGCGGGCGGCACCGTGGTGCACATCAACGCCGGTATCGCCGGCCTGATGGGCTGCCTCGTGCTCGGCAAGCGTATCGGCTTCCCGAATGAGCCGATGCCGCCGCACTCGCTGACCATGACCATGATCGGCGCCGCTTTGCTGTGGGTGGGCTGGTTCGGCTTCAACGCCGGCTCCAACCTTGAAGCCAGCTCGATCGCTTCGGTCGCCTTCATGAACACCATGATCGCCACCGCCGCCGCGGGCTTCTCGTGGATCGTGGTCGAACAGCTGGTACGCGGCAAGGCCTCGCTCCTGGGTCTCGCCTCGGGCGTGGTCGCCGGCCTCGTCGCCGTCACCCCCGCCTCGGGCTATGCCGGCACGATGGGTTCGGTCGTCCTCGGCCTGATGGTCTCGCCGATCTGCTTCTTCTTCGTCAGCACGGTGAAGTCGAAGTTCGGCTATGACGACAGCCTCGACGTGTTCGGCGTGCACTGCATCGGCGGCATCACCGGCGCGATCATGACCGGCTTCCTCGACAACCCCAATTGGGGCGGCCAGGGCATCGCCGATTATTCGACCAAGCCGGGCCAGATGATTGCCGGCACCTACGATATGTGGGGCCAGGTCTGGATCCAGTGCCAGGGCGTGCTGACCACGCTCATCTGGTCGGGCGTCGTCTCGCTCATCCTCTATTTCGTGATCGACAAGGTGTTCGGCCTCCGGGTCTCCGCCGAAACCGAGCACGAGGGTCTCGACATCGCCGAGCATGGCGAGCGGGCCTACCACTACTGACAAGTTTGGGGCGGAGGGCTCCAGGCCCTCCGCCCCTACCGACGTTCCTCCTGCGAACGACTGGCCGGCGGAGAAATCCGCCGGCCTTTTTTATGCATCGGGCCTTGCGGCGTGCGCAGGGGCGATCAGTGCTTGGCCTGCGCCTTTTCGGCTGCCGCCTGCTTCTTCGCCGCCACCTTGGCGCGGTGATGGCCCACGACGCAGCCGATCGCCGCGCCCGCGACCGCATGGCCCTTGCCGACGAAGTGACCGGCGACACCGCCCACGGCCGCACCCTTGATGCAGCCTTTGCCAAGGACCGGCGCGGTCACCAGCGAGGCGGCGGCGAGGGTCAGGATCATGCGCTTCATATATCTCTCCCGGAGTCGTTGACGGAGGGCCGCGCGGGGCTTCGATCCGCGCATGTCAGCCTCCGGCCGACAACGGCCGATCCGGCGAACGGATGCACGGTCCCGTCCCGGCAGGCTTAAATATCAGGCGCTGAGGATCGGACGGATCGCGCTCAGATCGTAACCCGCATTGGCAGCCTTCGCGATCAGGCCCTCGCCTTCGTCGCCCAGCCGGTGCCGGGCCAGCGCCCACAAATAGGTCGAACGCGTGCCCGAGCGGCAGAAGGCCAGGACCGGGCCATCGGCTTTCTCCAGCGCGTCCGCCATCGCGCTGACCTGCCATTCGGCGAAGCCCGAATGGTCGACCGGGATCGCGACATAGCCCATGCCCGCCGCGCGCGCGGCGGCCTCGATCTCCGCGCCTGCGGGCTGGCCGGGCTGCTCGTCGTCGGGGCGGTTGTTGATGATCATGGTGAAGCCCTGTTCCTTCGCCGCTACGACATCCTCGGGCTCGATCTGACCGAAAACCGAAATGCTGTCGTCGAGCGTGCGGAACATAAGCCTCTCCTCATCCTCAATAAGCCAGCGCGCAGCCGTCGGCGCGCATCTCGCTCGCCGCCGCATAGACGCGTTCGCCGCCGGGTGCAGTAAGTTCGACGCATTCGTAGCGCCCGAACCCGCCATCGGGCTTGCCGATCGCCCAGCCCATCGCCGCCAGCGCCGCTTTGGTCGCATCGGGCACGCCGCTTTCCAGCCGGAGCAGACCGGTCTTGGGCAGGCCGGGCGAATCCTCGCCCATGCTCTGCGACGAGCCTTCGTGATGGTAACGCGGGCTGTCGCCGACGGCCTGGACGTCGAGGCCATAGTCCACCCGGTTGACGATGATCTGCGTCTGCCCCTGCGGCTGCATGTCGCCGCCCATCACGCCGAACGACAGCCACGGCTTGCCGTCGCGCGTGGCGAAGCCCGGGATGATCGTCTGGAACGGCCTCTTGCCCGGCGCATAGATATTGGGATGCCCATCCTGCAGCGAGAAGAGCTGGCCGCGGTCCTGGAACATGAAGCCCAGCCCATCCGCCACCAGCCCCGATCCCATGCCGCGGAAATTGGACTGGATCATCGACACCATCATCCCGTCCTTGTCGGCGGCGGTGAAGTAGGTCGTGTCGCCATGGCTCGGCGCCTGGCCGGGATAGATGGGATCGAGCAGGCGATCGGGGCGGATCGAGGCGGCGCGTTGCTTGGCATAATCCTTCGACACCAGCCATTCGACCGGCACCTTGGAGAAATGCGGATCGGCGTAAAAACGCGCGCGATCCTCATAGGCAAGCCGCTTCGCCTCCGCTTGGAGATGGATCGACAGTGGCGACTGGAAGCCGGCGCCCCTGAGATCGAAAGTCTCCAGGATGTTGAGCGTCTGGAGCGTCGCCAGCCCCTGCGTGTTTGCGCCGATCGCGTGCACGCCTACCCCACGATAGGTGGTGAAGAGCGGTTCGATCCACTCGCTGTGGTGACGCGCCAGATCGGCATAAGACAGCCAGCCGCCGATCCGCTTGAAATAGGCATCGATCGTGCGCGCGATCGGTCCTTCGTAGAAAGCGTCGCGGCCGCCCTGCGCGATCATCCGGTAGGTGCGCGCCAGATCGGTATTGCGGAACACCGCGCCCACCGCGGGCGAGGACCCGCCCGGGGCATAAGTGCGCATCGCATTGTCGATCTCCTCGATCCCCGCGCCGGGACGACGGAAGGCGACGAGGTTGAGGCGGATGTAATTGGCGATGATCGGGGGCACCGGCACGCCATTCTCGGCAATATCGATCGCGGGCGCGAGCAGCTCCGCCCAGGGCAGTTTCCCGTAGCGCTGATGCAGCGTCCACCAGCCGTCGAGCGCGCCCGGCGTCGACACAGTCACCGCGCCGAGCGCGGGCAGCGCGCCGTTCTTCGCACGCGATCGGGCGATCTCCAGTGTCAGCGCCTGGGGGGAGCGGCCGGATCCGGTGAGGCCGACCACCTTGCCGAGCTTGGGATCCCAGATCAGCGCATAGCAATCGCCACCCAGCCCGCTCGATGTCGGTTCAAGGAAGCCCAGGGCCGCATTGATCGCGACGCAGGCGTCCGCTGCCGATCCGCCCTTGCGCAATATTTCGATCCCGATCTGGGTCGCGATCGGGTGCGCGGTGCCCGCCGCCCCCGAGCGGCCATAGACCGCCGAACGCGAGCCGAAACTGGCGCCGAACGGCCGGTCGCCGGCACGGACGTCGGGCCGATCGAAGATCACCGCATCCGCCGGCTGGAACGGCTGCGGCGGGGGCGCTGCAGGCGCGGCGCCACGCGTCTGCGCGAGCAAGGGCGCCGCGGCCGCCGCGGCGGGAAGGGCGGCCAGGAAGGAACGGCGCTTCATCTTCGACTCCCCCGATTTCGAGATGCGCATCAGAGGCGCATGCGGGCGCCATGACAAGCCTTGGAACCGCCCCGCTTGACTCCCGTTCAAGAGGCGTAGAAATTAGAACATAAAGCGAACAAATGACGTGCGAGTCGCCGCCCCTCTCCGCGCGCAGGCGCGCTGCCGGCCCTGTGCCGAAGATCGCGCTCGCGCAGGTCGAGCCGGTCGTCCCACCGTCGCGCTTCGCGCTGGGGGTGTCCAGGCTGGACGCCATATTGGGCGGTGGATTGGCCGAAGCGCGGTTGCACGAATTGTGGCCGGCGCAGGCAGACGATGCGCCGAGCGCGGCCGGTTTCGCCTTGCTGCTCGCATTGAAGGCGGCAGGCCCGAGACGCGCCATCGTCTGGATCGAGCAACAGGGCAGGCAAGGCCGTCTCTATCCGCCCGGGCTGGCCGAATTGGGAATCGACCCGGCACGCATCCTGTTTGTGAACGCGCCCGACGAGAAAGCCCTGTTGCGCGCGGCGGGCGACGTGGTGCGTTCGCCCGCGGCGGGTGCGGTGGTGATTGCGCCGGCGGGCCCGGCGCCTTTGCTCGACCTCACCGCCAGTCGGCGGCTGACCCTGTTCGCCGAGCGATCGGGCACGACCGCGATCCTGCTGCGCAACGCCGATCCGCACGCGCCTTCGGCCGCGACCACGCGCTGGCAGATCGCCGCGGCCCCCTCGCGCGCGCTGGAGGCGAATGCCCCCGGCGAGCCGGCCTTCGCGCTCGATCTGGTGCGCCAGCGCGGCGGCGCGCCTTCCTACGGCTGGATGCTGGAGTGGGATCGTGACCGCGCCGGCTTCGCGCCTTTATCTCGCGATCTGGCTGCCGATGCTGGCGGAGGATATCTGGCGGCTGGATAACCCTCAAATCCTCCCCGCTCGCGGGGAGGGGGACCGCGACGCGCAGCGGCGTGGTGGAGGGGGCGACCCACGGGCGATCCGCCCAACCTCTATCCCCCTCCACCGCCCTTCGGGCGGTCCCCCTCCCCGTTCCGGGGAGGATCTGCCCATCGTCTTCGTGGAGAAGCTCAACAATGCGATGCGGCTGACTGCTCTGTCGCGCGCGGCGATGGCGCTGGGACTCACCCCTAATCTCACGCTCGCGGATGCGCGGGCACGGGTGCCCGACCTGATCGCGCTCGACCGCGATCATGGCGCCGAGGCGCGTTTGCTCGCGCGGATCGTCGCGGGCTGCGTGCGCTATACGCCGATGGCAGCGGCCGAGCCGCCCGACGGCGCGATCCTCGACATCACCGGCTGCGCGCATGCCTTTGGCGGCGAGGCGCGCCTCAAGGCGGATCTCGCCCAAAAGTTGGAAGCGAGCGGCATCACCGCCATCTGCGCGCTGGGCGACACGCCCGAGCAGGCGCGCGCTTTGGCGCGGTTCGGGCATAAGGCCAAGGACCTGCCTGGCCTGCCGGTCGATGCGCTCGAAGCCGATCCGGCGGTCACGCTCGCGCTGCGCCGCGCGGGGCTCAAGACGATCGGCGATCTGGCCAGCCGCCCGCGCAAGATGCTCGCCGCGCGCTTCGGCGACCTTGCGATCCGGCTCGGCCGTCTGCTGGGCGAGCAGGATCGCCATATCAGCCCCGAACGGCCATTGCCGCCGGTCTTCGGCTTACGCCGTTTCGCCGAGCCGATCGGGCGGATCGAGGACGCGCTCGCCTGCCTGGAGGAATTGGCGCAGGAGGCCGCGCAGATCCTGCTGGAACGGCACCAAGGCGGACGCCGTTTCGCCGCACGCTTCTTCCGCAGCGACGGCGCGATCGCGCGGGTCGAGATCGGCACCGGCCAGCCGACGCGCGACCCGGCTTTGCTGATCCGCCTGTTCCGCGAACGCGTCGATGCCTTGTCCGACCCGATCGACCCCGGCTTCGGCTTCGACATGATCCGGCTGGATGTCGGGCAATGCGAAGCGTTGACCGCGCGGCAGGACGACCATCTCGCTCCGGCGCGGCACGAGGAGGATCTGGCCGAGCTGATCGATCGTCTCTCGGTCCGCCTGGGTGCGCGCCGCATCCATCGCGTGCAGCCGGAGAACAGCCATATTCCCGAATGCGCCGCCTCCGCCTGCGCGCCCTCCCAAATGCCGGCCTGGGACAGCGCGCCCGAAGGCGAACCGCCGATGCGGCCCTTGCGCCTGTTCGACCCGCCCCAGCCGGTCGGCGCGGTCATGTCGGAAGTGCCCGACGGCCCCCCGATGCGCTTCACCTGGCGCGGACGGACCTATGGCATCACGCGCTGGGAAGGCCCCGAACGCATCGCCGCCGAATGGTGGCGGCGGCGCGACCGCGGTGGGCGCCCACGCGATTATTATCGGGTCGAGGATGAAGCGGGCCACCGCTTCTGGCTGTTCCGCCATGGCTTGCACGAAACCGACGGCACGGCGCCCGATTGGTATCTGCATGGGCAATTCGCATGAACGCGCCCGCTTATGTCGAGCTGGCCGCCGCCAGCAATTTCTCCTTCCTGCACGGCGCGAGCCATGGCAGCGACATGCTTGGGCAGGCGCTGGCGCTCGGCCATCTCGGGCTGGGCATCGCCGACCGCAACACGGTCGCTGGCGTGGTGCGTGTGTGGAAGGCGCTTAAGGACAAGCGCGAAGATTGCCTCGCCGAAACCGGGCAGCCTTTGCCCTTCAAGCTCGTTACCGGGGCGCGGCTGGTCTTCGCGGACGGCACCCCCGACATCATCGCTTACCCCGAAACGCGCCACGGCTGGGGACGGCTATGCCGCCTGTTGTCGACCGGCAATCTGCGCGCGGACAAAGGCGATTGCGTGCTGCGGTTGGAGGATTTGCTGACCTTCCACCAGGATCTGCTGCTGATCGTGCTGCCCGCCAGCACACGCCGCGAGGATGAGGGCGAGGAACGCAAGACGGAGAAGCAGACCATCCTGCCACCGGATGGGAAGGAAACTCTTCCTTCCCCCATCATTCCCTTCAATTCTTTTTCCGTCATCCCGGCGAAAGCCGGGATCCATAGAGAGGCCAGCCCAGGTGGCGTGATGGATCCCGGCTTTCGCCGGGATGACCCAAAGAAGGCAGCGGGAGGAAATAAGGACAACATCGTCCCTTTCCCCCGGCGCCGTTCTCCGGATCTGTCGGCAGGCCAGAGCCCACTCACCCACACGCTCGCCGCCTTGCGTGCGGTTGCGCCCGATCGCATCTGGCTGGGTGCAACGATGCGGCGGTCAGGTGCGGACGCACGCAAGCTCGCAAAACTGGCGACGCTCGCCCGCGATGCCCAGGTGCCTTTGCTCGCGATCAACGATGCGCTCTACGCCAAGGCGGAAGACCGGCCGCTGCAGGATGTGCTCACCGCGATCCGGCTCGGCATCACCGTCCGGGAGGGCGGCAAGAAGTTCGAGGCCAATGCCGAACGCCACCTGAAGGCGCCCGCCGAAATGGCACGCCTGTTCCGCGACCATCCGGACGCGATCGGGGAGACGTTGCGCTTCCACGAACGCATCGCCTTCGATCTGGAGGACCTGAAATACGAATATCCGCATGAGCCCGTACCCGAGGGGTGGGAGCCGATGGCCTGGCTCAAGCACCTCGTGGCGGAAGGTGCCGCCGAAAAATGGCCCGAAGGTGTGCCGGCCAAGGTTCAGGACATGCTCGATGAGGAGTTCAAGCTTCTCTCGAAACGCCCCGATTTGCCTTATTATTTCCTGACCGTGCACGACCTGGTCCGCTTCGCGAAGTCGAAGGGCATATTGTGCCAAGGGCGGGGATCGGCCGCCAATTCGATGGTCTGTTACCTGCTCGGCGTTACCCCGATCGACCCCGCAGAGCACGACCTGCTCTTCTCGCGCTTCATGTCCGAGGATCGCGACGAGCCCCCCGATATCGACGTCGATTTCGAGCACGAACGGCGCGAACAAGTGATGCAATATGTCTACGAACGTTATGGCCGGCACCGCGCGGGCATCGTCGCAACCGTCATCCATTACCGCTCGCGTTCGGCAGTGCGTGAGGTCGGCAAGGCGCTCGGCCTGACCGAGGATGTCACCACCCGGCTCGTGAGCACGGTATGGGGCAGCTATTCCAGCCAGATGGAGGAGGAACGGTTCAAGGAGACCGGCTTCGACCTCGATAATCCCGAAATCGAGCGGCTGAATCATTTCGTCGCCCGGCTGCTGGAGGCGCCCTTCCCCCGCCATCTGTCGCAGCATGTCGGCGGTTATGTGCTGACCGAATATCGGCTCGACGAAACCGTGCCGCTCCACCACGCGGCGATGGAGGATCGCACCTTCATCGAATGGGACAAGGACGATATCGACGCCTTGAAGCTGATGAAGGTCGACGTGCTCGCGCTCGGCATGCTGACCTGCATCCGCAAGGCGTTCGATCTGATCCGCGATTTCGACGGGCAAGGCCAAGGGCAGGATTACACGCTTCGCGAGCTGCCGGATGCCCAATCTGACGTGTACGACATGCTGTGCGAAGGCGACAGTATCGGCGTCTTCCAGGTCGAAAGCCGCGCGCAGATGAACATGTTGCCGCGCCTGCGTCCGCGGAAATTGTACGACCTCGTCATCCAGGTCGCGATCGTCCGGCCGGGGCCGATCCAGGGCAATATGGTCCATCCCTATCTGCGCCGGCGGCAGAAGAAGGAAGCCGTGGTCTTCCCCTCCCCGGCCGAACCGCACAATCCGAACGAACTGCGCGAGATTCTCGGCAAGACGCTGGGCGTGCCCTTGTTCCAGGAGCAGGCGATGAAGCTCGCCATCAAAGCCGCCAATTTCAGCTCGGCCGACGCCAACAAATTCCGCCGGGCGATGGCGACGTTCCGCAATGTCGGCACCATGCCCGAGTTCGAGGACAAGATGGTCGGCGGCATGACCGGACGGGGCTATTCGGAGGAATTTGCGCGCCGCTGCTTCAATCAGATCAAGGGGTTCGGCAGCTACGGCTTCCCCGAAAGCCATGCGCTCAGCTTCGCGATCCTGGTCTATGCCTCGGCCTTCCTCAAAAAACGCCATCCCGCCGCTTTCTGCGCGGCCTTGCTCAATTCGCAGCCAATGGGTTTCTACGCGCCCGCGCAGATCGTCGGATGCGCGCGCGATCATAAGGTCGAGGTGCGCGCGATCGACGCCGCCCATAGCGATTGGGACAATAAGCTGGAGCCCGGCGCCGGCGCGCCCGCGGTGCGGCTGGGCTTTCGCCAGATCGACGGGTTCAAGCAGGATTGGGCGGAGGCGATCATGGCGGCACGCGCCACGCTCGACCCGGGCGATCCGGCGCAACGGATCGAGGCACTGGCGCGGGCAGCGAAATTGCCGCCGCGCGCGCTCCGCATGCTTGCCGACGCCGATGCCTTCCGCGCCTTCGGCTACGACCGCCGCCAGGCCTTGTGGGAGGTGCGGCGCACGCCGACCGATGCCCTGCCTCTCTTCGCCGCAGCCGATGCGCGCGAGTTGGGCCTGGAGGCGGACCCACAGCTTCCCGCCATGCCTTTGAGCGAGCATGTTGCGGCCGATTACCAGACCACGCGCCTGTCGCTGAAGGCACATCCCATGTCCTTCCTGCGCCCGGTCTTCGCGCGCGAAGGCGTGTTGAATTCGGAGCAGGTCCGCAAGGCGAAGGACGGCACCCGTGCCAAGGTGGCGGGCGTGGTGCTGGTCCGCCAGCGCCCGGGCGAAGGCAAGGCGATCTTCATCACGCTGGAGGACGAGACCGGCATCACCAACGCGCTTTTGTGGGCGCGCGAATTCGAGAAATATCGCCGTCCGGTGATGGCTTCGCGGCTGATGGAGGTGCACGGCATCATCCAGCATAGCGAGGAAGGCGTGGTCCATCTGATGGGCGCGCATGTGATCGACCGCACCGCCGAGCTCGAACGCCTGTCCGAGGACCATCAGACCCGCCCGCAGCTAAGCCGCGCCGACGTGTTCGAACATCCCCAAATGCCGCGCGATCATGTCCCGCGCGGCAGCCACCCGCGCAACGTGCGCATTTTACCGGCAAGCCGCGACTTTCACTGACGCCAAACCTCGGCTAAGCGCAGGCCCTTCAAGTGACAGCCCGATTCACGTCACCCGGCGAAGCGCCCCGCGCCTTCCCTCAGACGATCGGGCTGAAAGCGTCGGGGAGTGGCGCAGTCTGGTAGCGCATCTGGTTTGGGACCAGAGGGCCGCAGGTTCGAATCCTGTCTCCCCGACCAAAGCTTTTTCCTTTCTAAATCAACAGCTTAGGCGAAAATGCTCGCGCGAAATTGGGCCCGTATTCCCGGAGCTTTGCCCGGTGCTGATCCGCGGCAGCGGTTGAGAGACGAATATTGCTGCGCCAATCCTGACGCGCCTTCTCTCCAGGCCAAATTCCAGACCTCACGAGCAAGCGAGGCCAGCTCGAGAGCCGGCCAAATAAATTAACGATGGGAGTGCTGAGCTCCCCCTCTGGCACTTCGCCCCGCTGCCATCTCGGTGGCGGGGCGATTTCCTTGTCAGGCGATGCTCAGCATCGCCTGCTGCGCTTTCCAGCAAGCCGGCAGTTCGACTTCCATGAGGTCTCGCGGAGTCCAATCTGCCGGATGGTGGCCCTCGACGATGCGCTTGACGATCTCAGGGGCCAGAAGGAAAGGACTTTCGCCATTTAAACGATATTGGGGACGACACGGGCTTTCAGCCCCGCCGCGCTCGCGCGGCGTTATCCAAGCGAAACCGATCTCAGCATTCTGCAGATCGCCCAGCGGGCGGGCTATGGCGAGACCGCGAGCTTTACGCGCGCCTTTACCCTCGAAACCGGAACGACGCCGACGCAATTTCGCCGGCAGGCCTGACCGGGTCGGGCATGGGCGGCGATCGTTGCGGCTGATCGGCAGCGCCTAGAGGCCTATGCGGCGCCGTCCTGTTCGTTAAGGCAGACTGTTGCGGTCCGGAATGCCTCGACCGCCGCCGGAACACCGGCATAGACCGCCACCTGGATCAGCACTTCGCGGATCTGATCCTCCGTGACGCCGTTGCCCAACGCGGCGCGCACATGGGTCTTCAGCTCGTCCTGCCGGTTGAGCACCGCGAGCATGGCGATGTTGAGCATGCTGCGTATATCGCGCGACAGGCCAGGCCGCCCCCAGCAGGCCCCCCAGCACCACTCGGTGAGAAAGCGCTGGAAAGGCAGGTTGAAGGCATCCGCCTGATCGAAGGCCCGGTGGACATAATCGGCACCGAGCACCTCGCGCCTTATCTCGAGGCCAGCCTCGAATAGCGTCGACTGTGGCGGTGAACGATCGGTCGTCATATGCCGGTCCTGTCTCGGGCGCCCGATCAGTAGCGATAGGTGAACGTGGCTCCGAACCAGCGCGGATGCGCGTAGGTCGCCTGCGACGAACCCAGCGTCGGGCTGTTATCGAGATCGTAGACCCGATATTGTTTGTCGGTGACGTTGTTGGCGAACACCGACAAGGTCCAATGCGAGAGGGTGTAGCTCAGCCGGGCATTGCCGACGAGATGGCCCGGCTCGAAGTCGATGGGCGCGTTGAACGTCGAAAAATAACTGCCGCCGTCATAGCGCCAGTCGGTCGATACGCTGGCGGTCCCGTTCGCGACGGCGAACGAATAAGCCGCGTTGCCGCCAAAGCTCCACCGCGGCGCCTGCGGCAGCTTGCGGTCGGTGACGCGCCCCGCCGGCAGCGTGACGTTCTTCACGATCGCGTCGAGATAGGTGGTGAACACGTTGAGCGTCAGGCCTGCGGTCGGACGCACATTCACTTCGGCTTCGAAGCCCGTCACACGCGCGGGCAGATTCCGAATGACCGCGGTCAGCCCTTGGAAGATGAAGGCCTGGTAGTTCTTGTAATCGTAGTGGAACACCGATCCGTTGAAGTCGATCTTCCGATCCGCCGTGGTCAGCTTGAAGCCAGCTTCGTAATTGGTCAGCACTTCCTGCTTGTAGGGAATGGTGTCGAAGATGTTGGGAATGTACGCGCCGGTGGCGTCGGTGGCGGGGAAGTTCGGAATATCGAAACCCCCGCTCTTCGTGCCGCGGTTGACCGTCGCGTAGATCAGGACCCCCTTGATGGGGCGATATTCCAGCCCGGCCTTGCCCGACCAGTTCTTGTAATGCTGGATAGCGAGGCTGCTTACCGACGGATTGAAGACCAGATCCGTGGTGCCGTTCTGCACGTGGGCGTAATCGTCCTTCTTGCGATCATAGCTGTAGCGCGCGCCAAGTGTGAAGGTGAGCTTGTCGACCAGCTCATAATCGCCCTGCCCGAATATGGCGAAGGAGTGCGTCGATTGCGGCCCACCGGCGATCACGTTCAGGCCGAAGGCCGGCACGTCCACGACCGCATGGGCGTCGGAGTTGATGATCAGGCCATAAATGCCCGCCACCCAATTGAGATGGTCCGCCTTACCCGACAGGCGGAGCTCTTCGGAGGCCTGCCACAGGCGCTGATGCTGGTAATAATTGAAATTGTCGAGCGGGGTGCCATCGCTGTCTTCCCCGTAGTCCTTGCGCAGGTGCTGGTAATCGGTGATCGACGTCAGCTGCACGCCGCCGCCCAGCCCCTGTTCGTAGCGCGCGCTCGCCGTCCAATAGGTCCGGTTGAAATCAGGGACGTTGTTGAACGACGCGGTGTAGGGATCGTTGTCGGGTTCCTTGTAGCCGAAATTGTCCGGGCTTCCCGGCATCGGCACGCCAAGCCCGTCGGCATTGGGCTGGGCCGCCAGCCACGTGTAGGGCGCGCTCGTCTCATGGACGTTGCGCATCCCCTGGACCTTGATCCGCAGCAGCCCTTCGGCGCCGACGTCGGCCTCCAATTGCGCGCGCCCGGCACGGAAATGCCGGCTGCCGACGTCAGGGCCGACCCGGTTGCGGATATATCCATGATAATCGTCGCTGCTCCAGGATAGCCGCGCGCGAACCCGGTCGGACAAGGGGCCGCTGATGGCCGCCTCGCTTCCGATTTCGCCATAATTTCCGGCGGTCAGCGAGGCATAAGCCTGAAACGTGCGGGTCGGCTTGGCGGTGATATATTGGACGAGGCCGCCCGTGGCGTTACGGCCGAACAAAGTGCCTTGGGGACCGCGCAGGACCTCGATCCGCTCAAGGTCGAAATTCTGGCCGCTGATGGCGGACATGGCGCTGACATAGGCCTCGTCATTGTAGAAGGCGATCGGCGCCTCCTGCGAATCCGCGAAGTCGTTCTGGGACACGCCCCGGATGTTGAACGCGACGATGGTCGGGCTGAATTGCTGAACCTGCAGGCCCGGAACACGCGTGACAAGCGCGGTCACGTCCTGGTGGCCGATGTCCCTGACGGCTTGTTCGCCCACGGCGGTGATCGCCAGGCTCACATCCTGGATTCGCTGGACCCGCTTCTGCGCGGTCACGACGATCTCACCCGGTGCGAGCGAGGCCTTCGAGTCCGTCGCCGCCGCAGTCTGTGCACCCGCTGATCCGGCAAAGCCCATGCACAGAAGGCACGTGGCCGCCATCCAGCGCGATTTCGGATTCCCCCTAGCCATGGTCGCTTGTCTCCCTCGCCTGCCAGTTTGCAGGTTTCTTATCCCCAGGGTGGAAGGCGTAACGCGAATGGTGATAGTTAGCAACACAATATGCGATTAGCTGATCATTGTTGCATAATTGGAACCGTGGAGAATGTAGATCTTCGCCGACGCTCGGCCCCTTTTCGACGGCTCTAAGGCGCATTCGCCTCCTGTCGGCGGCAAGGTTTGACGGCGCCGCATTGACTATTGTATTTGATCAACATCGATGCGGTTTTTCGTCATATAGTTGCATTTAAGAAACAAAGAACGATGAGTCGGATGGCAGAAGGATATTCGGATGACGGGTGGAAAGGCGCAGGACATGCCGCTTGATGAGGATCGCAAGACGGCTCTGGCACGTGCGCTTCGCGCGCGTGCGGCCGCGCTGATCCCCGTTCTGCGGGAGCGCGAGGCCGCGACCAATGCGGCGCAAAAGGTCCTGCCGGAAACGATCGCGGATTTCGAGGAGGCGGGCTTTTTCCGCGTCCTTCAGCCCAGGAAATACGGTGGATATGAGCTGCCGATCGACGTCTATTGCGACATAGCACGCACGCTCGCTCAAGGCTGCATGAGCAGCGCCTGGGTCTATGGCGTGATCGCCGTGCATAATTGGCAGATGGCGCTGTTCGACGATCGGGCCGCGCAGGACGTCTGGGGACAGGACAATTCGGTCCGGGTCAGCTCATCCTATATGCCCGTCGGCAAGGTCGAGATCGTCGAGGGCGGCTATCGGCTGCGCGGACGCTGGGCCTTTTCGAGCGGTTCCAACCATTGCGACTGGGTTATCCTGGGCGCGGTGGTGCCGCCCTCGGGAGAGGGGAGCAAGCCCGAGCCCCGCAATTTCCTTATCCCGCGCGGCGACTACAGCATCGTCGACAATTGGGACGTGATGGGGCTTTGCGGCACCGGCAGCAACGACATCCTGGTCGAGGATGCGTTCGTGCCGACGCACCGCACGATCCGCGAGCAGGACATGTTCGAGCTGACCTGCCCGGGTCACGCCGTCCACACCGCGCCGCTGTACAAAATGCCCTTCGCACAATTGTTCAACCGCACCGTGTCGATAACCTCGATCGGCGCGCTCAGGCGTGCGGCGACGACGTTCATCGATGCCACTCGCGAGAAGCGTGCCACCTATACCGGCGACCGCCTGGCGCGCGACACCACGATCCGACAGGTGGTGGCGGAGGTGGAGCGCACGCTCGACGAGATCGAGCTGGTCGTGGCGCGCGACGTCACGGAGCTGACCGAGCGTGCGATCCGCAGCGATTGGCCGATGAAACGGCGCGCGGAACTGGGGCTGTCGACGACGACGATCGTCAGCCGCTGCGTTACGGAGATCGACAAGCTGATGACCTTCAGCGGCGGCAAGGCGATCTATCGCGGCAACCTGATCCAGCGGACGTTTCTCGACATCCACTGCGCCCGCGCGCATGTCGCGAACAACCCCTACCCTTATGCGCGCAATCTCGGCGCGATCCTTTTCGGCTTCGAAAACGAGTGTCTCGACATATGAACGATCAGGAAGCCGAGGGCATGATCGTGTCGGAAGCCCCGGGGCGCGATGCCGTGGCCAGGCTGGATCTGGTCGAGCCCAGATTGCTGCGCGAAGCCGCTTATGTCGATGGCCGGTGGGTGGGAAGCACTGCCTCGACCGGCATCGTCAATCCGGCGACGGGCAAGGCGGTCGGGACCGTGCCAAGCCTTGATCGGTCCGGCGCGGAAGCTGCCGTCGGCGCCGCGCATCGCGCGTTCCCGTCGTGGAGCGCGACCGTGGCCAAGGAGCGATCGATCATTCTTCGCCGCTGGGCGGACCTGATGATCGCGCACAAATCCGATCTGGCCCGCATCCTCACGGCCGAGCAGGGCAAGCCGCTGCAGGAAGCGACGGACGAAGTGGCCTATGCGGCCGCCTATCTCGAATGGTTCGCCGAAGAAGGACGACGCCTTGACGGCGATGTCCTGACGCCGCATCGGGCCGACCGGCGTTTGATCGTCATCCGCCAGCCGGTGGGCGTCGTCGCCGCCGTCACGCCCTGGAATTTCCCGCTCGCGATGATCGCACGCAAGGCCGCTCCCGCCTTGGCGGTCGGCTGCACCATGGTCGTCAAGCCGGCGGGCCAGACCCCTTTCAGCGCGCTGGCGATGGCTGAGCTGGCCGACGAAGCCGGGGTGCCGCGGGGCGTGTTCAACGTCGTGACCGGAGACGCGCGCGCGATCGGCGACGTGCTCACCGGCGATCCGCGCATCCGCAAATTCACCTTCACCGGATCGACCGCAATCGGCAAGATGCTGGGTGCGCGCTGTCTCGATACGGTCAAGCGCATCTCGCTCGAGCTTGGCGGCAATGCGCCCTTCATCGTGTTCGATGACGCGGATGTCGACGCCGCGGTCGAAGGAGCGATCGCATCCAAGTTCCGGAATTCAGGCCAGACCTGCGTCTGCGCCAACCGGCTTCTGATCCAGGCGGGAATCTATGAACGCTTCGCGGCGCGGCTGGCCGAGAGGGTGCGCGGCCTCGTCGTGGGGCATGGCCTCGAAGGCCCGACCGATCAGGGGCCTTTGATCGACGCAAACGCCGTGGCCAAAGCGGCGGAGCACGTCGCCGATGCGGTCGCCGGCGGAGGCAAGGTACTCGTCGGCGGCGCGGCGATCGACGGACCCGGTCATTTCTTCCACCCGACGGTGATCGCCGAGGTTTCGGCCGATGCGCTGCTTTGCCGGGAAGAAACGTTCGGCCCCGTCGCCGGCCTGGTCCGCTTCACGGACGAGGCGGAGGCGATCCGGCTCGCCAACGCCACCGAAAGCGGCCTTGCCGCCTACGTCTTCACGAAGGAGATGGGCCGCTTCTGGCGCATCTCCGAGGCGCTCGAATATGGCATGGTCGGGGTCAATACGGGCCTCATCTCGACCGAAGTCGCACCGTTCGGGGGGGTCAAGGAATCGGGCGTCGGGCGCGAGGGATCCCGTTACGGGCTGGACGATTATGTCGTTATGAAAACCATCTGCCTGGCGGTGTGATCTTCGTACGTGCGCGATCTGTTCCGTAAGGGGCCGTTTGGTTCTTGCGGAAGCGGGCTTGCACGATAAACGGAGAGGCGGTCCCGGACATCAGGGGGAAGTCATGTTCGACCCGGCCTTTGATCCAAAGTCGCGCCGCCTTCATATCCGCTACAGCGGATTCTGGTCTTCCTCCGACGCCCACGAGATCGTCAAACAGTTCCACGAGGCTTTGCGCCGGGCGGCCGTAGGCGGCGCCTTCACCTTGTTGGACGACCTCCGCGACTGGCCGGCACAGACGCAGGAAGTGGTCGAGATCACGAAACAATTGCCGGATATCGTCCGCGAGATGCCGGTCAGCCGCAACGCCATGATCATCGAGCAAGCCCTGGTTCGGATGCAGGTCAATCGCACGCTGAAGGGGCTGGAAAATTGTGCGGTCTTCGGGACCTATGACGAGGCGGACCGATGGCTCGCCGAAGTAGAGCCGCCGCGCGTCGCTTAGGCAGGGAGCAGGCGAAAGCCCGCCCCCTTTGCGTTACCTGTTTAGACCTTGTTCGTGAGCTCGGGCACGATCTGGAAAAGATCGCCGACGAGGCCCAAGTCCGCGACCTGGAAGATCGGGGCATCCTCATCCTTGTTGATCGCGACGATCGTCTTCGAATCCTTCATGCCGGCAAGATGCTGGATCGCGCCCGAAATGCCGATCGCGACATAGACTTCGGGCGCCACGATCTTGCCGGTCTGGCCGACCTGGTAATCGTTGGGCGCATAGCCCGCATCGACCGCGGCGCGGGATGCGCCCACCGCCGCACCGAGCTTGTCGGCGAGCGGATCGATCACGCGATGGAATTCCTCCGACGATCCCAGCGCGCGGCCGCCCGAGACGACCACCTTGGCGCTGGTGAGTTCGGGCCGCTCGGATTTGCTGACCTCGGCGCCGACGAAGCTGGAAAGTCCGGCATCGCCCTTGCCCGTGACGCTTTCGACGCTCGCGCTACCGCCGCTCGCCGCCGCCTTGGCGAAGGCGGTGCCGCGCACGGTCAGCACCTTCTTCGCGTCGGACGATTTGACCGTCGCGATCGCGTTGCCGGCATAGATCGGGCGCGTGAACGTGTCGGCACTCTCGACCGACAGCACATCCGACACCTGCATCACGTCCAGCATCGCGGCGACGCGCGGCGCCACATTCTTGCCGATCGAGGTCGCGTTGAAGAGGAGCGCGTCATAGCTACCGGCGAGATCGACCACGAGCGGTGCGACATTCTCGGCCAGCATGTTTTCGTAGGCCGCATCGTCCGCGAGCAGCACCTTGGCGACGCCCGCGATCTTCGCGGCGGCATCGGCGGCCTGCTTGGCTTCCGCGCCCGATCCCGCGACCAACGCATGGACTTCGCCCAGCTTGCCGGCAGCGGTGACGGTGGAGAGCGAGGCGTCCTTGGGCACGCCCGCTTCATGTTCGATAAGAACGAGCACGCTCATTTGGCGACTCCCAGATCCTTCAATTTCGCGACCAGCTCGTCGACCGAGCCGAGCTTGACGCCCGCCTGGCGCTTGGCCGGCTCCTCGACCTTGAGCGTGGTCAGGCGCGGCGCGATATCGACGCCGTAATCTTGCGGAGTCTTGCTCGCCATCGGCTTGGTCTTCGCCTTCATGATATTGGGCAGGCTCGCATAACGCGGCTCGTTCAAGCGCAGGTCGGTGGTGACGATCGCGGGCAAAGTCAGGCTCACCGTCTCGAGCCCGCCATCGACCTCGCGCGTCACCTCGACTTGATCGCCCTTGATCTCGACCTTGGACGCGAACGTGCCCTGTGGACGACCCGACAAGGCCGCCAGCATCTGGCCGGTCTGGTTCGAATCGTCGTCGATCGCCTGCTTGCCCAAGAGCACGATGCTTGGGCCTTCCTCGTCCATCACCGCCTTTAAGAGCTTGGCGACCGCGAGCGGCTCGACCTCCTGATCGGTCTGGATCAGGATTGCGCGGTCGGCACCCATGGCGAGCGCGGTGCGCAAAGTATCCTGCGCCTTCTGTGGGCCGACCGAAACCGCCACGATCTCGCTCGCGGCGCCTTTCTCCTTGAGGCGGATCGCCTCTTCGACCGCAATCTCGTCGAACGGGTTCATCGACATCTTGACGTTGGTCAGATCGACCCCCGTCCCATCCATCTTCACCCGCGGCTTCACATTATAATCGATCACCCGCTTCACGGGCACGAGTATCTTCATCAATTATCTCCGAACCGATTGAGCCCCGGCCTGTCCGATCAGGGCCACGGACCAAGCTCGCTGATTTCGCGATTGAACGGCACATCGTCCGTCACGGGCTTTTCGAATTCCCGGCCGTACCGATGTCCGCCGAACACCGCCTGCGCGATCGTGCCGGGCGCCAAGCTGTCGCCGATCGCGGTGACCGACTTGATATTGGCGGCTTTCAACCGCGCTTCGTCGGCGACCAGCTCGCGATACAGCTGATCATTGGCGGAACGCGACGTGGCGAGAACCGCAGCGTTGAAGTCGCCGTGGGTTTCCTCTCCCGTGAAAGCGCAAGCGAGCGTCGCGACACCATCCACAAAGCCGGTGAGCGCGCGGGAGGTGAGGATCTTCACGCCCTTGCGCAGCAAGCGAGCCTGGATGCGCGCCTGCTCGAGCGTGTTGACCGTCCAGGCAGAAACCAGCGGCGCCGGGGTCGCCAAGGTTACATCGAGGCCCTGGTCGCGCAATTTCTCGGCGATGGCGCCGCCCATATAATAATGGTCGTCGTCGAACACGATGACCGGACCTTCGATCGCGACCCCGGCCATGACGTCGTCGGGCGTGAAGACATGCTCCGCCTGCAAGCGGGCCATCGGATTGCGATGCCAGCGCGCCACACCGTCACGGCGCCAACTGGAACCAGTCGCCAGCACGATCCGGTCGAATTCCGCCTCCAATATGTCTTCGGCGGTCATCATGCTCGCCAGAAAGACGCTGACGTCGGGCAATTGATGCAACTGGCTCATCCGATATTCCCGGACGCGTCCCCATTCCGACAGACCCGGCAGACGGGATTCGAGCGCCACGCGTCCCCCCAGCTCTTCGCGGGCGTCGGCCAGCGCGACCTGGTAGCCGCGCTTGCCCAGCGTGACCGCGCATTCCAGCCCGGCCGGGCCCGCGCCCACGATCAGGATGCGATCCTCGCTCTCCTTCTGCGGCATGATCTCGGGGTGCCAGCCGCGGCGCCATTCCTCGCCCATGGTCGGATTCTGGGTGCAGCGGATCGGCGTGTAAGTATTGTCCGACGCCGCGCAGATATTGCAGCCGATACATTCGCGAATGTCGTCGAGCTGGTCGTCCCTGATCTTGTTGGGCAGGAACGGATCGGCGATCGACGGACGCGCCGCGCCAACCAGATCGAGCACGCCGCGTCGCACCTGCGCCACCATCGTATCCGGCGAGGTGAAGCGTCCGACACCGACCACAGGCTTGCCCGTGACCTTCTTCACATGGGCGACAAGCTCCTCGTAAGCCGCCTCCGGTCCGAACCGCGAGGGAAGTGAATCATCGGACCAGTCTCCAACAGTGACGTCCCAGAGATCGGCATGGCCCGACAGCATCTCGATGACGTCCTTGCCTTCCTCGGACGCGCAAATGCCGCCCGGCCCGATAAGCTCGTCGATGCAGATACGGACGGGAACCGCGCAGGTGTCTCCCACCGCCTCCTTGGTGTCTTCGAGCAGTTCGCGCAGCAGCCGCGCGCGGTTCTCGAGCGAGCCGCCATATTCGTCGGTGCGCTGATTATATTTGCGCGACAGGAATTGCATCGGCGTGACCAGGCCATGCGCCGCATAGACGTAGATCAGGTCGAACCCCGCTCGCTTGGCGCGCAAGGCAGCCGCTTTGTGCCAGCGGCGCAGATTGCGGATATCCTGCTTGTCCATCGCGCGCGACTGGACGGGATCATAAGAGGCGACCGCGTGCGCGGAAGGGCCGATCGGCACTTCGCGCGTGGTGCGGTTCTGGGCGCGAAAGCCATGATGACCCAATTCCACGCCGGCAAGCGCCCCGAACTCATGAATGCCGTCGGCGGCACGCGCGAGCGCCGGAATATCCCGGTCGTCCCATAGCCGCGCCTCCGAATGCGGCGAGATGTCCGCGCTGGGATGGATCTCGCATACCTCGGTGCAGATCACGCCCCATCCGCCCTCCGCCTTCATCCGGCGCATACCCGCCATGCCGGAAGGCGCGCGGTGTCCCATGCCGTTGCAATGGGGGACCTGATAGAAGCGATTTTTCGCCGTCACCGGGCCGATCCGCACGGGTTCGAACAATATTTCGTATCGCGAATTGGTCACAAGCGTCTCCGGCCTCTCGCACGGCGCGACACCAACATGAACCTACCGTCCGAACCCTGGAGGGAGCATGGCGCAAGGACAATGGCGGCGCGGCCCGATACAGCTTTTATAGATTGCATTATCGAAACGCACAATCGTTTTTATGGATATTAGTTGATAAAGAGAAACAATGCCGATACGCAGGTGACAAGCCTCAGCATCCGATAGGAGTGCCTAATGACTGTGCCTGCGACTTTCCTCAGCCCGTCAAGCATCCGGGCGCCGTTCGGCCCCTATTCGCATGTCGCGCGCGTAAAGGCCGATGCGGAGCTGCTGTTTCTGTCAGGGCAGGTTGGGCTGGCGGATGACGATAGCATCCCGGACAGTATCGAGGACCAGTATGAGCTGACGGTGAAGACCATCCGCGATATCCTCGTCGGGGCGGGCGTTTCTCCGCAAAACATCGTCAAGCTCACGACCTATGTCGTGAAGCCGATCGATTCGGGCGCGCTCCGGCGGCTTCGCCTCCAATATCTGGGTGACATCCGACCCGCGGCAACGCTCGTCTTCGTACCCAGGCTCGCCGACGAAAAGTTGCTCGTCGAGGTCGAGGCGATTGCCGCCGTCTAAACAGAGAATAAGGTTCGATCAGACTGCAGATGAGGGCCGAGCCTCACCTGCGTGGAAAGGGCTCGGCGCAGGAGGGGACGCACGATGGAAGAGGTCTGGACGGATCACGTCTCGCCGATCGAAGGGCTGGCCAAGGCGGGTGCGCATGGCCGGCGACTGACCACCGCGGGTCTCGTCAGCGCGATCTGCATCGGCTTCGTGGGCGCGTTGTTCATCTTTATCACCCCGGCCATGCTGGCGCTGATCGCCGCGCAGTCGGGAATGGATGATGCCCACCTCGGTTATATCGCCGCGTGGGACATCAACGCGATGGGGGTGGGCATGGCCGCCAGCACCTTCCTGCTCGTGCGCTGGAATTGGCGGCGCGCGCTTATATTGGCGCTGGCGCTGATCACGCTCGGCAATATCGCAACGGCCGCTGTCCACGATTATGGCATGATCGCCCTGGCATCTTGCGTGGCGGGGCTGGGCCAGGGGCTGGCTGTCGGCTTTTCCTTTGCCGCGCTGGGCCGGGCCAGCAACCCCGACCGGGCCTTCTCGATCTATCTCGTGGTGGGGGCGGTGCTGGGCGCTGGCCTGTTGTACGGATTGCCGATCCTGCAGACGGCGTTCGCACCGGCTACGATCTTTCTCGCCAACGCCGTGCTGACAGTGCTGGTCGGGCTGAGCCTACCGGCTTTTCCCAACGGCCAGTGCGAGGAGGACGAGGTCTATACGGGCAGCGGCATCAACTGGCGGGTGGCGATCACCGCTTTGGGCGCGGTCGCGCTGGTGTTTTTCGCGATCGGAGCGGTTTGGAGCTATGCCGAACGCATCGGCGCTGCCAGCCAATTGTCCACGGCAGTCATTGCGCGCGGCCTGTCGATCGGGACTTTGGCGGGCGTCGTGGGTGCGGGGCTGGCCGGCATATTGCCGCAGCGCCTGGGCCGGCTCGTCCCCCTGTTGCTGGGGAGCCTCTGCATCATCGTCGGCTTCCAGATGCTGATCGGCCGGGTTGGGCCGATTGCCTATCTGGTGTCGATCGTCCTGATCCTGTTCGGCTGGAACTTCGTTCAGCCCTTATTGTCGGGCATGTGTTGTGACGCCGACGGACGAGGACGCATCGTCTGTGCCATGGCGGCAATACAGACCTTCGGCATGGGGCTAGGCCCCGCGGTGGCGGCGCCGATGATCGCCGGTGGATCGTTCAAAGGCGCGATCTGGCTCGCCATCGCGACTATGATCGCAGGAAGCGGATTCATCATCGCCGAGACATGGTTGCGCAAGCCGGATCGGAACGCCGCGGCGTAGACCGTCCAGATCGAAGCCAAGGCGGAGGCGCCCCGGAAAGCCCTGGTCGGGTTCCTGCCCCGAAAAGGGCCCGCATCTCACAAGCCGCGCGTTAGCTGGATAGCGGCTCCAACGAAATCGGATCGGCCTTGCCTTGGTCGAGACGAAATTGCTCGATCGTCTCCCGACCAGCATCCGCCAGTGGAGCGAAGACCTCAAGCATGTGACCGTCAGGGTCGAGGAAATACAGCCCGACGGCGACGCCGTGATCAAGGATCTCCTGGATGCGAACCTTCTTCTCTATAAAAGTCGCATAGACCCGCCGCAGCACATCCAGATCCTTCGCGCAGTCGAGCTCCAGCGCAATATGTTCGATTTCTTTACCCTTGGGCACGTCTGGCTCACCCGGGAAGAGAGCGATATCATGGTCATGTTCGCCAAAGGTCAGGAACAACCCGCCCTTATAAGGGCCATCGCTGATGCGCGAACTGACCTCCATTCCAAGGACGTCCTTGTACCAGGCCGCCGACGCCTCGGGGTCGCGCACGAACAGCACGACATGCGCGATGCGCTTGATCTTAGGCGTGTACATGCGGGACTCCTTGATCGGCGGGGACCGCCGGCAGCCAGGTCATGTCGGTGATTTCGTTGAACTCCCGCCATTCCTTCTGCCAGCTCTTGCCGCCGTCGCTGCTCGAAAAGAGATCGCCGAACTTGGTGCCGATCAGCAGGAAATCCGGGTCGGCAGAGTTGCCGCCGCTGGCCCAGAAACAGGAATTGGGTTGCACGGGCATGTTGACCTGCTGCCAGGTTGCGCCGGCATCATGGGATCGCAGCAGGCCGCCCGTTGTGCCGGGCGTTCCGTCGCCGATCCCGAGCAGAAGGTCGGTATCGCTGCCGTCGACGCGCGTGATGAAGCGCGAATAACGCAAGCCCCAGCTTTCCTTGGCGCCGCTCCGCGTCCAGGTTTCGCCACCGTCGGTCGAGCGATAGAGCGCGTTCACGACCAGCACGAGCACGAGATTGGGCTCGCCCGGCAAGACGAGGATGCTGTGAATGTCCGAATTGCCCGGCGCGTCGGGCCAGTCGGTGTCGATGCGTCGCCAGCTGTCACCGCCGTCCCGCGTACGGAACAGCCCCCCTTCTTCCACGCCGACCCACACGTCGCGGGCATCGTCGGGATCGATCGCCATCGCCAGCATGCGGGGACGGCTGACACCGGCGCACTTGGCCGGCATTTCAAGCGAGGTCCGCTCCCACGTGCGGCCGCCATCGTGCGAGCGGAAGAAGATCGCGCGCGTGGGCGAACCCGTGCCCGCATACATGATGTCGGGATTGCGCTCGTCCGCGGCCAGCTTCCAGACCGCATAGTCGTTGAGCGCGCAGTCGATCCGTTCCCAATGCACGCCGCAATCCTGGCTATGGAACAGACCGCACTCGGCCCCGGCGAACAGCGCCTTGGGGTCGCGCGGATCGTTGAGCAGGCATCTCACCCGATCATCATATTCGAGATCCTGGTCGATCGAAATGCGATACCAGCTCTTGCCGTTATCATGGCTGCGAATAATCGCCTGTCCGTCGGTGGAAACGATGATTGTCTTTTCCATGGATTCACTCATGCCTTGATAGCAATTCAATATTTTGAAGCGATTGAGCAGCGGATCAGCTGTCAGCTCAAGTTGATCCACACGCTCTTTGTTTCGCTGTACAGCTCCATCGCCTGGCGACCATGTTCGCGGCCCCATCCCGATTGCTTGAAGCCGCCGAAAGGCGTGGAAGGATCTACCAGGTTGAAGCAATTGACCCAGACCGAACCTGCTTTGACCGCGGCGGCGAGGCGGTGTGCGGTCCTGAGGTCGTTGGTCCAGATGCCGGCCGACAGCCCGAATTCGGAATCGTTCGCCTGGGCGACCAGGTCTTCCGCCTCGGACCAGGGAAGCGCGCTCAGAACCGGCCCGAAAATCTCCTCGCGCACGATCCGCATGTCCGGCGCCGCGTTGAAAATGGTCGGTTCGAAAAAGAAACCCTGCTCAAGGCCCGCCGGTCGCCGGCCGCCCGCGACCAGACGCGCACCCTCCGCCTGGCCGATATCGACATAGGAGCTGACGCGGTCCCACTGCTCCTGCGAGACGAGTGGGCCGAAATTCACGTCCGGATCGAGGCCGTTTCCGATCTTCAGCCGGCTCGCATGCTCGGCGATCGCGGCCAGCAATTTGTCGTAGATCGAGGCATGGGCGTAGAGCCTTGATCCCGCAGTGCAGGTCTGCCCCTGGTTAAAGAAAATGCCGTTGGCGATGGCCGCGGCTGCGGCATCGAGGTCGGCATCGGGCAGAACGATCTGCGGAGATTTGCCGCCGAGTTCGAGCGAGACCTTTTTGAGGTTGCCCGCCGCGGCGCGCACGATCGCCTTGCCGACCTCGGTCGAGCCGGTGAATGCCACCTTGTCGACGCCGGGATGCGCGACCAAAGCCGCACCCGCGTCGCCGAAGCCCGTCACGACGTTGATGACGCCCGCGGGGAAGCCTGCCTCCAGCGCGAGTTCGCCCAGGCGCAGCGCCGTCAGCGGCGTCTGCTCCGCCGGCTTCAGCACGACGGTGCAGCCGGCCGCGACTGCCGGCGCGATCTTCCACGCGGCCATCGACATTGGATAGTTCCACGGCACGATCAGCGCCGCGACCCCGACCGGCTCGCGCGTCGTATAGTTCAGGATGCGCAACCCGCCGCGCGGCGACACGGGAAGCGTCTCGCCGCCGAACTTGGTCGGCCAGCCCGCGAAATAGCGGAACGTCTTGATCGATCCCTCGATCTCCACCAGCCGCGTGAGCGTCGCCGGCTTGCCATTGTCCAGACATTCAAGGACGGCAAGCTCGTGCGCGTCGCGTTCGATCAGATCGGCGAGGCGGTAGAGCAACAATGAGCGGTCATTGGCGTTCATCCCGCGCCAGGCCGGATCCTCGAAAGCACGGCGCGCGGCCTGCACGGCGAGATCGACATCGGCGGCCTCGCCATGCGCAACCTGGCAGATCGTTTCGCCCGTGGCCGGGTTGATCGTGGGGAAAGTGCGCCCCGAAACCGCATCCACCCGCTTGCCGCCAATAAGCATCTGCTGAGGCATGCTCAGGAGATCCTGGGTCAGGTGACTGGCGGTGGTGATGGCAGACAGGATTGTCATGCGGGCCTCTCCGGATTCTTGCTGGCGCTATCGATAGACCAACGCCGAGATTCGAACAATACCGTTATTTTTGTAATGATTATTGCAAAATCGATACAATTAAGACGCAATGGCGCCAGCACGGCTCCCGCCCGCGCCTGGCAGGCAATTCCTGGCCCGGGATCGGAAAGCTGGCGCGCGGTGCGCTCAGAGCATCCGCGCCAGCACGTCGTTATCCTTGTCGCGGTCAAGGAAACGGTGCTTGAGCGCACCGAGGACATGCAGGACGATCAGCGCGAGCAAAGTGTAGGCGAAGATGGCGTGAAGCCGTTCGAACACGGCAAAACGCGCATCGTTCTTGGGGAGCAATTCGGGCAGGTTGACGCCGAAGAAATAGACCCCGTCGCTTTGCGTGAAGGAGCTCGATAGCGAATAGCCCATGAGCGGAACGAGGATCATCAGGCTGTAGAGCGCGACATGCGCCACCTTCGCCAGGCGCCGCTCCCAGGGCGGTAGGGATCGGGGCAACCCCGGAAGCCGCGCGGATCGCCTCGCCACCAGCCGGATCAGGACGAGCAGCAGGATCAGCATGCCGAACGATTTGTGATAGGGGTAAAGCCAGGCGAACTTGATCGGCAAGGCGTCATCGATGAGATGAACCATGGTGAACCCGACCGCCAGCATTCCCAGGATGATCACCGCCATCGTCCAATGAAGCCAGCGCACCCGTCGCGGATAACGCCTGTTGCCAGAAGCCTCATTCTCCACGGTCCGCTCCCGATTCACAGATAGATGCCGCGCGAATAGCCACCGTCGACCGCGATCGACTGGCCGGTTATGCCGGTTCCGATATCTCCCGCCAGGAACAAGGCGGCGCGACCAATCTCTTCCGGCTGAAGGAGCCGCTGCGCGGGCGTATCCTTGATAAAATCGGCCTCGACCTCCGCCGCGGTACGCGACTGCTCCTGCGCCTGGCCATGGAACAATTCGTCGAGATGGGGGGTGCGCACGATCCCGGGGTGAAGCGCATTCACGGCAATGCCGTAAGGACCGAGTTGGTCCGAAACCGTCTTGGTGAGATGACTGATCGCCGCATTGCGCAGGCCCGACAATGTCTCCGACGTGCGGCCGGTGAACCCGCCGATGTTGATGATGCGGCCCCATGCCTGTTGCTTCATCGCGTCCGACACCGCCTTGATGCAGCGGGCATATCCCACGACCTTCGTATCCAGGTCACGCAACAGCGCGTCACCGTCGAGCATGCCGATGTCGCCGACCAGGCCGGAAGGGTCGGCCGCGCAATTGACGAGGATGTCGATCCGCCGGTGCCGTTCGAGCACGATGCGGACGAGCTGGTCGATGCTGCTCTGATCCCTTGTGTCGCAGCTGATCGCATCGACCGGCTGACCCGTCCGATCGGACATCGCGGCAGCGGCAGTTTCCAGCCGATCCAATCTGCGCGCGGCGATCACAACTTTGGCCCCGGCCATGGACAGCGTCTCGGCGATGGCCCGGCCGATGCCCGAACTGCCACCAGTCACGATCGCGACGCGGCCCGCAAGCGTCGGATCCGGTCCGGCCGCCATATTCACGGAAGCGACGCCTCGATCAGGAAGGGCCCCTTGACCGAAAGCCCCTGCGTCAGCGCCGCCGAGAATTCCGCCGCCGTGCCAGCCCGGACGGCGGTAACGCCATAGCTTTGGGCCAGCCCCACCCAATCGATGCGCGGATCGCCAAGATCGGTGAGCCGATCCAGCACGGCGTCGCCGAGATCGGCTCCGGATCGTTTGAGTTCGGTCTGCAGGATCCCGTAGCGATGGTTCGCAGCCAGGATGATGGTGACGTCCAGTTTCTCGCGCGCCATCGTCCAGAGCGCCTGCAACGTATATTGCGCGCTCCCGTCCGACTGTAGCGCCACCACACGGGCATCCGGACAGCCGATCGCGGCGCCGACCGCGCAGGGCAACCCCTGCCCGATCGCGCCGCCCGTGTTCGTCATGACCCGGTGCGGACCCGCACGATATGCCTGTTGGAGCCATGGGCCGCCCAGGGTCGATCCCTCCAGCGAGACGATCGCATCCTCGGGCAATTGCTCGATCAGCGCGGCAACGATTGCGGCCGGCGTGAGTGCTTCGCCCTGCCGTTGCTCGGGTGGCGCGGGCGTGACCGCGGGAGCAGCCGCCGGCGCGTCACCGAACCGCGCGGCGAGCGCGGCCAATGCGCTCAACACGTCCTCGCCAGGATCGGCGAGACCGAGCAATCGGGCCTCGGGTACGAGCAGGCTGGGAAAGCCCTCATAGCCGAAATAGCTGACCGGCCCGCGCGCGCCGGCGAGGATCACCTTGGCGCCATCCAGCTGACGCATCACGTCGTCCGGGAAATAAGCGAGCCGTTCCAGCCGGGGCAGATCGCCTCCGAGCGAGACGATCGCGGGATAGGTTTCCATGAGCAAGCGCGCGCCGGTCGCGGCGGCGATCCGGGCGGCGTTGCGTTGGCCTTCGGGCCGAAGCCCTTCGCCGCCAAGCAGCAGGACGACGGGGCCGTCCTCGCGCAGCGCTGTGGCGCATTTGTCGATCCGCAGCGCCGATACGGCACTCGGCGGACGGACAACGCTGCGGGGCATTTCCGCCTGGGCGGGGCCGGCCGCGTCCATCACGTCGGTCGGAATGACGACGGTGACCACCGCGCCCTCGGCCGCAGCCGCGGATGCCTGCGCGATGTCATGCTCGATCCGGCTTGTATCCTTCATCCGGATCACCGGGCCGACGACATGCGCAAGCGCGGAGATATCCGAGGTCAGCGGCGCATCATATTGCAGATGCCATCGGGCATGATCGCCGATCAGATTGACGATCGGCGAACGCGCGCGCCTGGCATTATGCAGGTTCGCGACACCGTTCGCGAGGCCCGGGCCGAGATGGAGCAAGGTCAGCGCGGCCTGCCCCGTTACGCGGGCGTAGCCATCCGCCGCACCGGTGCACACGCCCTCGAACAGGCTCAGCACGGGCCGGATCGCCGGCACGTCGGCAAGCGCGCGGACCAGCGACAATTCGGTCGTGCCCGGATTGGCGAAGCAGACCGAAAATCCGCGGTCGCGCGCCGCTTCGAGCAGCAGCCGCGCGCCGTTGGAACTGCCGGTCACAGGATTTCCGCGGCGGTGGCGTTCAGCGCGTCGCTGAAGATCCCGACCAGTTCGTCAATCTCCGCCTTGGTGATGACCAAAGGCGGCGCGAAGACCAAAGTGTCGCCAAGCGCGCGCGAAACCAGGCCGCGATCGAACAGCTTGCCGAGCAGGCGCCGCCCGACGCGATCGGCCATCGGGAAGGATTCCTTCGTCGTGCGGTCGCGCACGAGTTCGATGCCGAGCATCAGGCGACGGCCACGGATTTCCCCAACGAGCGGATGATCGCCGATCGCCTCGCGCATACGGGCATGGAGATAGTCGCCGCGTTCGGCGGCGCCCTCCACGATCTTCTCCTCATCGAGCAGCTTGAGCGTTGCGATCGCTGCCGCGGCGCCCACGGGATGGGCGGAGTAAGTGAAGCCGTGCGCAAACAATCCGGCCTCGTCGGACTTGCTTTCGATCACATCCCAGATCCTGGGCGAGACGAGGCAGGCCGACGTAGGGAAATAGCCGCTGGTCAGACCCTTGGCGGTGGTCAGCAAATCGGGCTGCAACCCGTAGGATTGGCTCCCCCAATAGGTGCCGAGCCGGCCGAAGCCGGTGATCACCTCGTCGGCGACCAGAAGCACGTCATGCTTTTGGAGAACGGGCATGATCTCCTCGAAATAGCCTTCCGGCGGCGGGATCAGTCCGCCCGCGCCCATCACCGGCTCGGCGAAGAAGGCGGCGACCGTATCCGGTCCTTCCTGCTCGATCTGGGTATCGAGATCTTCGGCCAGCTTGCGCGAGAATTGCCGCTCCGACATGCCCTCGGCCGCGTAACGGTAATAATGGGGGTTGGCGGTGTGGAGGATCGGTCCCTTGGGCAGATCGAACAGGCCATGCATGCTGGGCAGGCCGGACAGACCGCCCGTAGCCACCGCCGAGCCATGGTAGGAGCCCCAGCGGGCGATGATCTTCTTCTTGTTCGGGCGCCCGCGCAGATTGTTGTAATACCAGATCAGCTTGAGCTGGGTCTCGTTGGCGTCGCTGCCCGACGCCCCGAAGAAGATGCGTGCGGTCGGCATCGGCGCGCGCGCCTTCAGCATCTCGGCGCATTCGACAACCACGTCCGACGACAGGCTGTTGAAGGCGTGGAAGAAGGACAATTTGGCGCTCTGCGACGCGATCGCCTCGACGATCTCCTCGCGGCCGTAACCGAGCGTCACGCACCACAAACCTGCCATGCCGTCGAGATATTCCTGCCCGTGGATATCGCGGAGGCGCGCACCCTTGCCTTCGACCATGATCCGCGGCCCGTCGCGCATCAGATCCGCGACCGAGGTGAAGGGGTGGAACAGCGAGTCCCGGTCGATCCTGCCGGCCAGTTGAACGTCGAGCGTCACGTTTCTTACTCCTGATGCGCCACGCTGGTCGTAGCCGGCGATTGCTGATGCGAAACCCATCCGTTCATCCCGAGCAGGGGCTCGACGAAGGCACGGACATGGGCGTTGAAAACGGCCGGCGCGTCATCATGAACATAATGGCTCGCGCCGGCGACGGCGATTTCGCGGATATGAGGATTGCGTTCGGTCATGCGCGCGACGGTTTCGGCCGGGCAGAAATCCGAATTGCCGCCACGGATGACGAGCGTCGGCACGGCCAGGCGATCGACGACGGGCCACAAGTCCACCATCCGCGCCGGATCCGGATCGACCCGCGTCGCGCCTATGCCGGCGGCATCGTACCGCCATGCGATCCGCCCGTCGGGCTCCTCGCGCAGACTTTCGGCGAGCCTTTCCTCGATCGCCGCCTCGTCGAGATTGGGGCGCCGCGCCCGCCAATAGGCGCGCGCCTCGGCCCAATCGGCGAAATCCCGCGGCAGGGCCGCCATCTCGGCCACGATCCGGCGCGCGCCCTCGCCCGTCATGGACGAACCGGGCGCGATATCCTCGATTATCAGCCCGGCCACACGATCGGGATGCCGGGCGGCATAGACGTAGGCGGTCGTGCCACCCATCGAATGGCCGATCAGGAAAAACCGGTCGAGTTCGAGCACGTCGACCAGAGCTTCGAGGTCAGCCAGATAGGCGTCCGTATAATAATTGCGCTCCGGATCCCACGCGCTGTCGCCGCGGCCCCTTTGGTCGAGCGCGATCAGATGGGCACGCCCGCGCAATTCGGCCGCGAGCTTGCGCCATGTGCCCGAATAGCCGCGCAGGCCGTGCAACAGGACGATCGCGGGCGCGCCTGCCGCCCCCCATTCGCGCACCGAGAAGAAGAGGCCGTTGACCAGCCGCATATGCACGCGTTCGTCATCGAGCAGCGCGATCGGTTTAGGCGGATGTCTCATCTGGATCGGTCCACGCCCGGCCCGGCTCGCGGTCAGCCGAGGCCGTCCCGGGCCTTGATGTCTTCGGCCTTGAGTCCGCCGAGACGTGGATGGAGCCTGCCGCGCGTCGCGACCGCCATCGCGATTACCACTTCGTCCGCGGCCGGTGCATCGCCGAACGAGGCGGTGATCGTGTCGTAATGCGACCGCACGTAAAGCGCGTCCTTGTGCGCATAAGGGATGTCGATCGTGACCCCGGGCGCACCGCGCTTACCGGTCGACGGAACCCAGGCCAGCGCGCCGCCCAAGGCTTCGCGAATGGGGGTGGCGAACTCGGTCGTCAGGAAAGCGTTGCCGTGCTCATATTCGCCGTTCATGCCGACGATGCAGGCTTTACCGTAGCTTTCGGCCTTCCTTCCCGCGAGACGGGCGAGAATGCGGCGGCCAAATTCCAGCCCCAGCTCGCGCGACTCCCCGACGACTTCGGCCAGCGAGTCGACATATTGTCCGGCGTAGGGATTCGCGATCGCGGCGGCGATCACGATCTTCACCACGGGCGCGCCATCGGCGAGCGGCCCCGTCTCGAGCGCGAGCGTCTCTTCCTCGACCGCAAACCATTTACGAATGTGGAGGCCGTGAAAATTGGCCGGACGTGAAGGCATCGCAACCCCTTTGCGCTTTCGGTTGATTCCGCGCCCTGCGGGGCGTCTGCGAGTCTCTTTACACAACAATAACGCCAAAACAAGCCAATAGTTGCATTGTGTGAACAATAAGTCCATCGGCGCCCATTGCTTATTGTTGACAAACATCAACATTCGAGGGGATTGTGGCCGGCATGAGCAACAATGTCGAAGTCAGCAACGCCGTCGCCATGATGGCCTTCGCCGCAGTCGTCCGGAACGGCAGCTTCTCGGCCGCGGCCGAGTGGCTCAAATGTTCGAAGGCGGCGGTGAGCCGCCAGATCGCGCGGCTGGAACATAATTTCGGCGTGCGGCTACTCGATCGGACGACGCGCACCATCTCGCTCACGCCCGCAGGCCGCGAGGTCTATGAGCGGTGCGCACGCATCGTCGACGAGGTCAACGAGGCCAATAATGTCATGGCCGGCATGCTCAACACGCCGCGCGGCGATCTCAAGATCAACGCGCCCGTCGTGTCCTCGCTCTTCCGCATCACGCAGGCATTTCCGCAATTCCTGCAGCGCTATCCGGACGTCCGCGTTCACATCAATCTGTCGGATAGCCATGCGGATCTTCTTCAGGGCAGTTTCGACGCCGCTTTCTGGGTTGGCGAGCCCTATGATTCCGCGCTGCATGCGGTGAAGCTGCGGGAATATTCGATGGTGCTCGCCGGCTCGCCCGAATATTTCGCCCGCCGCGGCCAGCCCACCTCGCCGGCCGAGCTAAAAGAGCATGACTGCATCATCGAGACGCACCTGTCGCGCCCCGGCGAATGGCGGCTGTCGCATGACCAGGTGGTCGCGGTGCGCAGCGGCCGGATGTCTTCGAACAGCGTTCGCATGACGCGCGAGGCGATGCTGGCGGGAATGGGAATCTGCTTTCTGCCCCGCTTCCTGCTAAACGACGACATTGCCGCCAAGCGCGCGATCCCGATCCTGGACGATCATGTCTCGGCAGTGCTCCCACTCTACGTGATGTTCCCGCAGGGCCATTATATCCTCGCGAAGGTGAAGGCCTTGGTCGATTTCCTAATGGAAACGGTCGCGAGCGAAGGCGTCACCCTCTAGCGCTTCGGGCCGCGGGCTTCGCCTCTCCGGCAAGGTGCCCCCATTACAACGGCAACCGCCCGATCCTTCGGCGCGGAGCGATCCCGCTTGACCAGCACCAATCGGCACGCTTATGCATTAATGCAACAATGATTGGATATGGTGGCATAAAGTTGTCATATCGAGACGGTTGGGATGGTCTTCGGTGCAGGATGTTCTCGAGCAATTGCCCATGCTTGGGGGCGCCCTAATCGAGCCGGACAGCCTTGGGCTGGGCTATGCGACGCAGGATCGGATCTGGCGCCTGCGACAGGCAAGCCTGGGCGGCTACAAGCTCGGCCTCACCACGCTCAAGGCGCAAGCCGCGATGGGGGTTTCCGCGCCGATCGCCGGGCGCCTTGCCGATACGGATCTCGTCAACGGATCGGCGCGTCTTGCCGTGCGCGAAAGTCATCTGCGGATCATCGAAGCGGAACTCGTGTTCGAGCTCGGCGCCGATCTGGATGGCCGGGCCCGAGCCGTCACGCCGGATGACGTCTTCGCCGCGACCCGCGCCTTTCACGCCGGGATCGAAGTTTGCGACGCGCGCCTGTTCCCCGACGACGACGCGACGCTCGCTCAAATCGTCGCCGACAATGTCTATGCCGACAAGCTCGTGATCGGCGAACGACTGACCGCCGCCACGCTGGGCGACCTGGATGATATCGAAGTCCATCTGAGCGGTGCGGGCCAGCCGGTCGTCGCCGGCTCCACGGCGCAAGTGCTTGGCAATCCCGCGGTTGCGGTGGCTTGGCTCGCCAACCATCTCGCGGCCTTCGGCGGCCATCTGCCCGCCGGCCTGATGATTGCGAGCGGCAGCTGCACCGGGATGATCGAGGCTCCGCTTGGCATTACGATGCGCGCGGAATTCGCAGGCCGGGCGGCGGCTACGGTCGCGCTTATGCCGAAAAATTCTTGAGGGGAAAGATAATGAGCATGGATCTGGGCCTGGCGGGCAAGGTGGCGATCGTTACCGGCGGCAGCGTCGGTATCGGCAAGGAAACGGCGCGCAAGCTCGCGGCGGAAGGCGTCAGCGTCGTTATCACCGCCCGCTCCCGCGACGCGCTGGAGCAGGCCGCCACCCAGATTTCCGCCGACACCGGCGGGACATGCATCGCGATACCGGCGGACATGACCGATATGGCAGCGGTCCAGGCCTGTGTCGACCAGACCGTCGAACGCTTCGGCAGCATCGACATATTGGTCAACTGCGCCGCGGCACCTGGGGGGTTGGTCCGCAACAATATCGAGCTGGCCGATGTGGACGCGCTGAAGCTGGATCTGGATACCAAGCTGATCGGCTATTTCCGCATGTGCAAGGCATGCGTGCCCCATATGCGGAAGGCGGGCTGGGGCCGGATCGTCAATGTCGGCGGCCTCACGGCGCGCTGTACCGAAGCCCTGAGCGGCATGCGCAACGCCGCGCTGGTGCATTTCACCAAGACGCTATCCGACCATCTCGGCGCAGACGGCATCACCGTGAACATCGTCCATCCGGGCGTTACCCGCACCGAGCATATCGAGAGCTGGTTTGCGGACATGGCACGCGAGGAAGGCGTAACCGTGGATGCGATCGTCAAGCGCGAGGCGGAAGACCCTTCCGCGGTCAAGCGCATGCTGGAGCCCGAGGAAGTCGCCGATCCGATCCTCTTCCTTGTCTCGCAGCGGGCGAGCGGGCTCACGGGAGAATCGATCGCGGTGGACGGCGGGCTTTCTCGAGCCGTGTTCCTTTAAGGTTCCGGCATCACCATCATGTTTATTAGCGCACCCGGCAGCAGTAACGGGTTTCTTCCGGTTATCCCGGTTCTCACTCGTCTATAAAAAGCGGAGGCGTTCAGCGCCGTCTAAAAGTCGGCCAAAGCCTAGACAACGCAGAAGCCAAGGACTGATAGCGCTGGCCCGAAAGGGGCTAAACTTCAGATTCAGCAAAAAAATGGCGCGGCGCATCCGGGAAGGTGGGAACTAGCCTTCCGGATGCGCCGCAGCCTGTCCGTCAGAACTTCACGGACAATTGCACGTAGACCAGCCGGCCGATCGGCGAATAGGTCGACACGTCGGCCGTATTGTCGGTGTAGGCGGCACTCGGCGTGAAGACGTTGGTCGAGATCGGCGGCATCCGGTTGAAGATGTCGTTCGCGCCCAGCGCCAAAGTGGCGTCGTGCAGGAAGCCCATGCCTTTCAGGTCGTAAGCCACGCGCAGATCGAAGCTGGTATAGGGTTTGATCCGGCCCTCGAACGCGGCTGGAGGCGATTTGGCGGCATTGGTGAAATAGGTGATGCCGCCGGTGCCGAGATCGTGGACCGCCGAAACGTAGGTGTTGCCCAGCGTCACGTCCCACGGACCCTTGGTCCAGTCGATGCTGGCATAGGACCGGAATTTGGGCAGGATGCCCTGCACGCCGGTGCCCCCGTTGGTCGCGGTGCCCGCATATTCGTAGAAAGGCTGCTGCGGGATGACCTGGAACTTATAGTTCAGGAACGAGGCCATGATCGCGCTGAAGCCGAACGTGCCCATGTCCGCAGTCGGCAGCGTATAGTCGATCGTCGCGTTGAGCGTGCGCACGCGGATGCCGCCCAGGTTGGTGAAGCGATCGATCGCGTAGACATTGTTGTAATTGGCCGGATCGGCGGCGAGATAGGCGCGCAAGTCCCCCGGATTGGTGAAAGGCGTGGCGCCCGGCTGGCCGGGGAAATTGCCTTTGGCGATATTGCCCGCGAACAGCGAGGCCGAGCCCTTCTGGTTCACATCAAGGAAGATGTTGCTGAAGCCGATACCGCCGGGGAGCCCGGTTTCCTTCACGAAGGAATAGTCCACGCCGAGACGCAGACGCGACGCCGGCTTCAGGACCAGGCCGAGCGAATAAGAGGTCGCCTTGGCCGGCTTGAGCGTCGGGTTCACGCCGTCCTCGACCGGCGACAGGCCGGCGGGCAGGCCGGGAAATGCCGCAGGGATGATGCCGGTCCCCGCGAGGCGGAAATTGACCGGACCATATTCCTGGTAGAGCGGCGGCGCGGTGAAGGATTTGGAATAGGTACCGCGCACCGCGATCGTCTCTTCCTCCAGCGGCTGCCAGAAGAAACCGATCTTGGGCACAGTCGAATTGCCCGCATCACTATAATGTTCGTGGCGCAGCGCACCGATCAGATCGAGGCGATGGAATCCCGGCAGGGTGAAATCCTCACCCAATAAAGGAACGCGCGCCTCGATGAATTCGGCGGTGATGCTGCGTCCGTTGGGCGTGGCCGATCCGGCAGCACCGGTCGAGCAAGCCACCGGGAACGGATCCGCCTGCTGTCCCCCCGTCCAGGCGGAGGCGTTGGGCGTCAGCGTGCCGCCATCGTTGCAGTAATTGGGATCGGTATGGACATAACCCGTTGCGTCGGGTGTGCCGCTCAGCGTTTCGCGCCGATGCGCGACGCCGATCGCGACCGATACCTTGCCCGCCGGCAGCCCGATCAGGTCACCCGACAATTGGCCGTCGAACGAGTCCAGTTTGCTCGTGGCATGGATATATTCGGTGCCGAACAGGGTCGCGAGCGTGGTGCGGTTTGGCGATGAGGACAGAGGATCCAGCGCGGGCACCACCACCAGAGGGGCGCTCAGACTGGGGCCCGAATGGACCTTGGAATAAGCGCCGCCCGCCACTGGATTGCCGGCGGAATCATAGCCGCCGGCAATCGCAAGCGCGACGTTGGGCGTGTAGATGACATTTTGCTGCCGCTGGTCGAGCGTGTTCTGGCTGTGGACGTAGGCCAACTCGTAGCGCCACGACGGCCCGAGGAATTCGAGGAAGCCCTTGAAGCCAGCGGTGACGCGATAGCTCTTATTGTGGTTGTAATAGCGCTTGGGATCGGCCGCGCTGCCGAAGGTCACGCCGCCGAGCGTGCCCGCAACCGGATTGAACGGCGCGCCCTGCGGCAGGGTGACGCCGATCGTGACCGGCTTGAACTGGGTGAAGCTGTTATTGTCCGCCGCCTGGAAGGTGACGAAGGCTTTGAGCGTGTCGCCGATCAGGTCGGCGTTGATGCTGCCGTCGAGCGCCTTCTGCTCCTGTTGCAGCAGGATCGTCTGGAATCGCGACAGATCGTAGGTTCCGCCGATGCCCGTACCCACCACCGCGATGTTACTCTGCGCGGTCGCCGGGCTGGTCTGGGGCGAAATCTGGGTCGGCATGTTCACATAGGTGCCGTTGGCGACCAGCGCCGCGAAGTTGGCGGCGGTCGCCGCGAGCCCCGTCGGATTGCGCTGCGACGGACTGGTCAGACCCGGCGTGAGCACGCCGAACAGCCCGCCCGTGACCACGCTGCCCGGCACCGCGGTCGCGGTGCTGTAGAACGGCGAGGTGAAGGATCGCTGATTCTGATAGAGCGGATCGGTCTTGCTGTAGGTGCCCGACAGCGTCACGTTCAGCCAGGGCGCAAGATTGTGCCCGACCGTGAAATTGACGTTCCGCTCGCGATAGCCCCCGTCGGCGAAGCCCATGCGCGCATCGATTGAGGCGCCCTCATAATGGCTCTTGAGGATGAAGTTTATCACGCCGCCGACCGCGTCGGAGCCGTAGATCGCCGAAGCGCCATCGGTGAGCACTTCGACCCGGTCGATCGCGGCAACCGGAATCAGCGCCAGGTCGACGAACACCTTGCCGCCCATGCCGGCAATCGCATTGACCGCGACGCGGCGGCCGTCGACCAGCACCAGCGTATCGAGATTGCGCAGCTGCGCCTGCGAACCGCCGCCGGTATTCTGGTTGGTATTGTTGGCGTTGCTGTTGCCGGTGTTGCTGCGGCCGGCGAAGGACGGGATCTGCTTGCGCACGAGCTCGAGCGCATTGTCGGATACCCCGCCCTTCTTGATCTCTTCCGCGCCGACGACGCTGACCGGGACCGCGACGCGATCGGGCGTGGTCGGCAGCGCCGAGCCCGTGACGACGATCTCTGCCACGCCGCTATCCTTGTCGCCGCCAGCGGCATTGGCCGCGGATGGCGCGGCGGGAGCAGCGGTCTGGGCAAAGGCCGGGTCGGCTCCAAGCAGGAGCCCCGCCGCAAGCGCGGTCGAGGCTGTGAAGGACGTGCGATACGCTCTCAGGTTACGCATAATTTTCCCCTCCCTCCTTTGGCGTGGCGTCCGCATTGTTGCGGTTCTGACCACGCCGGGATCCGTTGTGATTATCTGGGCAAGACGTCGTACCCGAGCAGCTTGCCCATCGCGTGGGTGTCGCCGGGCGAAGCGGCGATCCACAGACGCTTGTGATCGGAATCGAGGATCGCGGTCTTCGCGCCGGGCGCGGTCTTGACCTGCGCCACCTCGCGATAATGATCCGCGTCATCCTGCTCGACGACGCTGGTATAGCCTTCGCCGCCGGTGACGTAGATGCGGCGATTGTCCGGATCCCACGTCACCTGGTCGGTGCGTTCGGGTGCCTTGAACACAGCTACGGTGGCCCCCGTGTCCGCATTGAGGATGACCAGCTTGCCGGGCTTGCGCGTCACCACGAACAGGCGATGCGTCTTCTCGTCCATTGCCAGCGGCGCATTCTGCTCCGCTTCCTTGATCTTCCATTGCTTGACGACCTTGCCGGCCGCCTTGTCGACCACCGCGAGGTAATTCTTGTCGGTCACGTTGATATAGAGATTGGGACCGTTCTGCTCGACCGCCAGTGCCTCGACATGGTCGGCGTCGAAATGAACCGATTTGACGATCTTGCCGGTGACCGGATCAAGCTCGATCAGGTTGCTGTCCTTCTGCGGCACGTCCTTGCCGCCGGTCACGACCCAAAGATGCTTGGTCGAACCGTCATAAGCGGCGGAATCCGCGCCTGCCGGTAATTTGTAGCTGCGCTTGACCTTGAGCGTGGCGGCATCGAGCACGGGCGACGGTTTCTCACCGTCGATCACCAACATCTCATTGGCGTCGGGCATGTAGAGCATGCTGTGCGGCGCGCCATAGCCGGACAAGCGCTGGATGGTCTTGCCGCTGGCGAGATCGAGCACTTCAAGCTCGTGATATTCCTCCCCGGCGAGGAACAGGCGGCCATCCTTGGTATCGATCGCGAAATGATCGAAGTCGCCGGCATAGCCCGGAAAGTTGGTCGTCGCGGTCAGCTTGAGCGGCGCCGGCGTCGCCGCGGCAGCCGGCGCAGCAGCCGCACCATTGTCGGCGCTGGCTGCCGTGCCGCCGTGGTGCCCACAAGCGGCAAGCGCGACCGAGCTGACTGCGCCTGCCAATAACAAAAGAAGCTTCATCTCGATCTGTCTCCGGCAAAGCATCAGGCGGCAGGGCCAAAAAGGGCGGCGCTGTTGGGAATGGCGCGCGCAACCTCGTCGCGGATCGCAAGACCGCGCCGGCGCATCACCTCCTTGTCGGTATGCCCGTCATATTTGAAGACCAGCCCGAGCGCGCCGATCCGCGTCCCGCTCGCATCGTTGAGCGGGACTTCCGTTTCGAACCGGTCATGGTCCCCCGCGATCTCGAGGTTGGTCTCGCCCTTGTCGATCACGCGCAGATCATCCTCGTCGGCAAGCTTGCCGAAGCGACCGATGTTGGAGCCGATGATGACGTTCTTGTCCTTGCCGGGCGGGGTCGCGTGCAGCATCACCACCAATAGTTCGGGATGCGATTTGATCGTCCGTTCGGTCAATGTCTGCGCATAGCTGTTGGGGCCATAAGCGGGATCGTACGGATAGGGATCGCCCGCATTCTTCGCGCTCAGCGTAACCCGCGCCATATCCGCCGCCGCCGTCCGCGCAATCCCGTCGAGCCGCGCCGTCGGCGCACCCTTCTTGTGCACGAAGGTGACGATCAGGGTGCCGATGCGATGATCGGTGCTGCTGAAATAGGGCGTGCGCACGATATAAGCGGAGCCGTCCGCCGACAGCTTGCCGCCCATGGCAGCTTTCGTATCCGAGACCGGATGGAAGACCGACTGACGCGCGGCGGTCGCACCGAGCACATATTCGCCCTTCATCCCGTCGCGCTGGCCCTCGACCAAGATCGCGCGGATTTCCGGATGGCGGGCCTTGATGCTCTCGATCAGATGCTGGGCGTAGGTGTGCCCTCCAACCACCGGCGGCACGTCATCGTCGGCCAATGCCGATCCGGCGACCAGGGCCGCAGCCCCGACAAGCGCCACTGCACGCAACACCATCAAATATCCTCCCCGACATGATTGGTCGTCTTGTTGATCGGAGAGTAGAACAGTTCTTTATAGGCTCAATACTTAACTGTAACAATGAAATGGATTTAACATTAAATCCGTTTAATGTGCTTCAGTCCGAGGCAGCAACAAGGGCTTTGGCGGGGGATCGCCGTAGAAGATTAAATATCTTTAATCCGCCCGCGGCGGATATTGGCGGCGAAAGCGACGAAACCGTCGCCGCCAACGCGACTCGGCAACCACCGTGATGATCTTCGAAGCGCAGTTCCATGCCGTGCAGGCGGGCTATCGCGCTTACCAGCGGCAGACCAAGCCCGTTACCCGGCGTATCGCGCGACTGGCTTCCGCGATGGAAGCGGATCGCGACCTGCTCGCGTTCCTCGGCCGGGATGCCAGGACCGCTGTCGGTGACCCGGATCACCGGCCCCTCCGCGACCTCGACCGCGATCCGGCCGCCCTGCGGCGTGAATTTGGTCGCATTGTCGAGCAGGTTGCCCAGCGCCTCGAACATCAGGTCGGCGTCGGCCAGGATCATCAGGGGCGCCTGCGCGGCGGGTCCGGGCGCGTAAGACAGCCGGATCGCCTTGGCCTCAGCCGCGGGCTCATAATATTCGACCACATCCGCGACGAGCTGGCCTAGATCGACTTCGCGGAACGAGGCGCGGCGCGCGCCGTCTTCCATCTCGGAAATGCGCAGCAACGCCGCGAAGGTGCGCAGCATTTGCTGCACTTCGTCGATCGCACGCGCGAGCTGGACCTCGCGCTCCTCGCGCGAAAGGTTACGCCGCCGCGCGCGCTCGAGCCCGGCCAGCAGACGAGTGAGCGGGGTCCTCAGATCATGCGCGACGCTGTCGCATACGCCCTTCACTTCGCCCATCAGCCGCTCGATCTGGTCGAGCATCGAATTGACCACGCGTACCAACCGGTCGATATCGTCATTATTGCCGCGTGCGGGCAGGCGCTGACTGAGGTCGCCCCGCGTAATGCTTGCGATCGCGAGTGTCACGCTGTCGAGCCGGCGCAGCGAGGCCAATCCTATGATCGTGCCGCCCACCACGCCGAGCAGCGCCATCAGCACCAGTCCCGATATGGTCATGTCGAGCAGCTGGAGGCGGAATTGCGCCAGCTCCTCGATATTGCGGCTGACCACGATCCGGTTGCCGTTCGGCAATTGATGGAGGATCGAGCGGTAGATGGTCATCTGCCCTTCCGACCGTACGCTCGTCTCGAAGAATTTTTCGGGTGTCGGCAGGGGATCGGGCAATTTCTTGAGGTTGCCCGCGATCCAGTGGCCATCGGGACCGAACAGGCCGAACGGCCGCCGGTTGGCCGGATCAAGCGTCCCATGCTGGTCGATCATCGCCTCGGCATTGTCCGGCGAGCGTGAATCGAAGCTTACCGCCTGCGCGCGCATCCGTTCGTCGGGATTGCCCGACAGGAAGCCGGTGGTGAGGAAATAGATCGCACCGACGAATAACAGGGACGCAGAACCGAACAATGCCGCAAAGGACAAGGCCAGTCGGAAGCTGCTGGCGCTGCGGAGGTCTCTAAGGCGCAACGAAACGATATCCCGACCCGCGTACGGTTTCGATCATCGTGCCGGAGCGGCCATGATCGAGCTTGCGCCGCAACTTCGTGATATGGACGTCGATCACATTGGTGTGGGCGTCATAATGATAGCCCCAGACCTGTTCGAAGATCATCGCGCGGGTCAGCACCTGCCCGGCATGCCGCATGAAATAATCGAGCAGCGCAAATTCGCGGGGAAGCAGCGCGATTTCCGCCCCCGCGCGCCATACGCGCCGGTTGAGAAGATCGATGTGGAGATCGCCCAGCCGGCGTTCGACGTCCGATGCAGCCGCCTGCGCGGGCACCGGGCGGCGCGCGAGCGCATCGACGCGCGCGGTAAGCTCCAGATAATCGAACGGCTTGGTCAGATAATCGTCCCCGCCCGCACGCAGCCCGCGCACGCGATCGCTGACCGCCGACAGGGCCGACAGGAAAAGAACGGGCGTCGTAACCGAGGTGCCGCGCAGCGCCGCCAGCACCTCGAGCCCGTTCAATCCGCCGGGCAGCATCCGATCGAGGATGATCACGTCGTAGTGCGTGGAGCGCGCCATTTCGATCGCGGCCACGCCGGTTTCGGCATGGTCCGAATCCACACCTTGGTCCGCCAGCGCCGCAGCAATTTCGCGCGCGGTTGCCTTGTCGTCCTCGACGATCAGCACGTCGGGCATTCGAACACCCCTTCCCCCGCACGCATGATCTTATGTCATTGCTCGCGGACCCAATCCTAACATGAGTATCGGGTGGACCGCAATTTGGGCGCTCCGCTTTTGCCCGACCGCGGAATAGCGGCCACTCGGGCGCCCCATGAAAGCTTGTTGTCAGCTAAGCGCCCTAGCTTCCTCGAAAATAAGAATATCCAACATCAGCCAGCTCTCTTGGGCGGGCTTTCGGGAGAACAGGGATGCCCCCAAAACCAGGCCCACGCCCAACGCGTGCGTGGCGTTCGAACCAGACGATCTGTCGCCGCCTTTTCTGCGTGGGCTTGCTTGCCGCCGGCCCAGCCTGCGCTTTTGCGGCACAGGTACCTCACGCAGCCGTCAATCCCGCTATTCCATCTTATCGGCCGAAGCCCGTACCCCAGCCCCACGGCCGCGGTTACATTATGCGGGACGGCTCGATCCGGATCGTCGGATATGACGATATGGCGGGCATGGTCGCGCGCTGGGATGCGTTGTTCAGCAAGACCCATCCCGGAATCCGCTTCACCCCCGTACTGAGGGGCAACGGCACAGCGATCCCGGCCATAACCTATGACACCACGGCCTTCGCGCCCGAAGGCGGCGGGGCGACCGAACTCGAGCTTTTGCCGTACGAGAAGATCTACGGATCGAAGAAAGAGCCGATCGCCGCTCTGATCATCCGCGTCGCGCATGGTTCGCTCAACCCCGCCGCAAAGATGAGCCCGATCGGCATCGTCGTGAACAAGAGCAACCCGATCAAATCGCTCACCGAGCAGCAGGTCGCGGCGATCTTCACCACGGGCAGCGGCGACGGCGACGCCGTCAACTGGAGCCAGATCGGCATGGGCGGCGCGCTTGCCGGCAAGCCGATCCATCCGACCGGGCTTTACTGGGACAATTATATGCGTCCCGAGGATCCCAATGTCGGCGAATATTTCATGTACCGCCACACGGGCGCCTATCCCGGCTACGTCTTCTCGGCGAATTACGAGCAATATCTGCATTATGGCGAGGTCACGCAGAAGGTTGCGTCCGACCCGCTCGCGATCGGCATGGTCGCGCTCAACAAGGTGACCCCCGGGGTCCGCGTTGTCCCGATCGTGAACAAGCATGGCAAGCTCACGACCGGCACGCCGGCGGAGCTGACCGCGAATGCCTATCCTTATTCGCGCGATCTCTACATCTATATCCGGCGCGAGCCGGGCACGCCCTTCGACCCGATGGTCAAGGAATATATGCGGATGATCCTGTCGCAACAGGGGCAACAGGCGGTCGCGCTCGATGCCAAAGGCTATCTCCCGCTCAGCGCCGCCGACGTCGCCAAGGAACTGGCCAAGCTCGACAGGGCCGACACCTGGGGCCCGCGCTCCAAGCAAGGCCCGAAGATGAATTTCCCCTTCCCATCCCCCTTCCCGTCCGAAGACGAAGCGGAGGAGCAATAATCATGAATATCTCCGCATCGCTCCCGCGCATCGCCCGCCGCGCCGCCGTCTTAGCCTTCCTCGTTTCGGCCGCTGCCGGTGCGACCGCGCAGGACACGAATTCCCTGCCCCGGCCGTACGTCACGCAGAACGTCCATGTCCCGGCGGACAAGGATTATGTGGTCGGGCCTGATACCGTGTTCGTGGCCGGCAACGACGTGCTGATCCCGCTCTTCAACAAGCTCGACGCCTTGTGGGCGCAAAAAGAACCAAACATCAAATTCCAGAAGATCATGATGGGTTCGACCCTGTCAATCGAAGGGCTGACCTCGGGCAAATCCGCCTTCGGGCCGATCGGGCGCTACAATCGCCGCGCCGAGATTGACGGTTTCACGCAGCGCTTCGGTTACCCGCCGACCTACATCAAGATCGGTTATGACAGTAACCCGAACAACAAATTGTCGACCGGCATCTGGGTGAATGCGAGCAACCCGATCAAACAGATCACGCTGGCCCAGGCCGCTGCCGTGTTCACCACCGGCAGCGGGCATGGCGATGTCACCCACTGGTCGCAGCTCGGCGTGGGCGGCGATTGGGGCGCGATCCCGATCCATCCTTATGTCACGCGCGATACATCGGCGATCCTGGCCATGATCGACGAGATGCGCGACGTGTTCGGCGGCCACCCTTTCACGCAACGCACCGAATGGATGCCGACCGAGGAAAGCGCGATCAACGCGGTCGCGCAGGATGCCTATGGCATGGTGCTGATGGATTATTGGAACAATGCCGCACCCATGAATGGCGTCACCACCTGGAAGCGGCTCGCCGACCTTGGTCCCCGGATCAAGTTCGTGCCGATGGTGGTCGACGACAAGGGCACGCTTTCGGACGGCACGATGGAAGGCCCGCTCCATCCGATGGCGTCGGCGATCGGCATCAACATCAACCGCGCGCCGGGCAAGCCGCTGGAACCCTGGCTGAAGGCCTATTGCGAGTTCCTGCTGTCGAAGGACGTGCAGGACGTGCTTGCCTCGCCGGAAATGCGCAAGGTGGGCTTCCGTCCGCTGACCCCGGCCGAGATCGCGATCGAATTGAAGAAGCTGCAGTAGCGGGCTGCTTCGATCGAGGTCGAAAGTACATCCGGGACGGGCCCGCTCCCGCCCTCCCGGATGTACCCGTCCGGATCGCACTCCCGTGATGCAGTTCCGACCGGGCATGCTATCGGGCTTCTGATCGAAGGGCGACCGAAAGGCGGTTGATGCGCGTTCTGGTGGTGGAGGACGATGCGGCACTTGCGCACGAAGTTGCGCATGCGCTGCGCGCCGAGAGCTTCGCGGTCGACATCGCCGCCAATGGCGAGGATGGCGCGCATCTGGGCAGCACCGAACGTTACGACGTGGCGGTGTTGGATCTGGGTCTGCCCAAGGTCGACGGACTGACCGTGCTTCAGACTTGGCGCGCCGAAGGCGTCACGCTTCCCGTCCTCATTCTCACTGCGCGCGATGGCTGGTCGGAAAAGGTCGCCGGGTTCAAGGCGGGCGCGGACGATTATCTGATCAAGCCGTTCCGCCTGCAGGAATTGGTGATGCGGCTGCGCGCCCTGGTGCGCCGGGCCACCGGCAACGCCGCCGCGCGCATCGAATGCGGCGCGCTGGCGTTCGACGCGCAGTCCGGCGATTTCGAGCTCGACGGCCTGCCGCTGCGGCTGACCGCGTTCGAATGGCGCGTGCTCTCGACCCTGATGCTGCGCAAGGAAAAGGTGGTCGACCGCAGCGAATTGTTCGAGCGCGTCTACGAATATGATGCCGACGTCGATTCCAATTCGCTGGAGGTGATCGTCGGCCGTCTCCGCCGCAAGATCGGCGCGGACATGATCGAGACGGTGCGCGGCCGCGGCTATTGCCTGACCTGCGTGGCACGCTGATCAGGCCGGCAGGCTCAGCGTCACACGCAGCCCGCCCAGCGGCGAGCGGCCGAACAGCAACGCACCCCCGTGCAATTCGGCGAGTTCGCGCGCGATCGGCAGACCGAAGCCATGGCCATCGCCACGCTCGTCGAGCCGCTGTCCCGGCACCAACGCCTGCGCGATCGCTGCATCGGACAGGCCGGGACCATCGTCGTCGATATGGATTTCGATCGTCTTGCCCCGATCGATCGCGCTGATCGCAATCCGGGCGCGTGCCCACTTCCAGCCATTGTCGAGAAGGTTGCCCAGCATCTCGTCAAGGTCTTGCGGATCGCACTTGACCGAAATGTCATCCGGGATCCGGACTTCCGGGATGATGGCACGCTCGGCATGGATCCGCTCCAGCGCGCTCGCCAATTCGCCGACCGCGCGTGCGAGCGGCACTTGCGGATTGCCCGGTGCGCCGGGCGAGGCCGCGCGCGCACGGCCGAGATGGTGCCGGATCGCCTGGTCGATCTGCGCGGTGAGCGCGGCGAGTTCGCCATCGGGATCGCGCCCCGGCTCGCCCAGTTTGAGGCTGAGGGTCGCAAGCGGCGTCTTGAGCCCGTGCGCGAGATTGGCGACGTGCCCGCGAGCGCGCGCCAGTGCGGCCTCATTCTCGTCGAGCAGATCGTTGAGCTCGCCAACCACGCCTTGCAGCTCGGCCGGCTGCTCGGTCGGAATACGCGCGCTCTTGCCCGCGCGCACCTCCGCGAGCGAGATCCGGAGCCTGGCGAGCGGACGCAAACCGATCCTCAATTGCAGGATGGTCGCGATCAGCAGGAACAGTCCGAGCGCGCCGACCGAAAGGATCAGCGGCGTGATCGCCGCCCGCCGCGATTTGTCGATGACCGCCTGCGGGGCGGCGGCGCTGATCACCACCTGACCCTTACCGGTCTGCTTCGCGAGCGAGCGGACATACAGATCGCGCATCCGCCTGGAACGGATGTCGTCCAGATCGGCATCCTCTGCCTTCTTCTCGCGATCCTTTCCCTCATGATGTTCCTCCTGCTCGTCGATCGGCAGGATATTGTCGGACGTGATCACTTCATGCGGCGCCCGAATACGCCAGCCCCAGCCATGTTCGCGCTGCGTGAAGGGGCCGATCTCGCTCAGCATCTGGCGGTCGATCGACCCGTCCGGCTTCACGCTGCGCGCGAGCAGCGCGATCTCTCCATCGAGGCTCTCGTCGTATCCCCGTCGCACGAAGCGGTCGAGCACCGCGCCGATCGAAAGGCTCGCGAGGAGCAATGCCAGTCCGGTGAACAGGAAAGCCGCGAGGAACAATCGCCCGCGGATCGAGGCCGGAAAGAGCTTCATACGGGCGACATCCTCGGCGGCAGGGCGTAGCAGCGCAAGCCAAACCGAAACTGAACTGGGCGCGACAGCGCCTTGTCAGCAACTGCTGCGCAGCATCGCCGCGCGACATAATCGAAACCGGCGCGAGGAAAGCAGCCATGACCGCCAAGCGCGCCGCGCTGCAGATCCACATCTGGTTCGGCATCACGATCGGCGCTTTTTGGGCACTGCAGGGGCTTACCGGCGCATTGCTCGTTTTCAATCGCGAGCTGCAGCAAAGCCTGATCGCTCCGGGCCCCGATGCACCTTTGCCCCCGCTCGACCGGGTTTTTGCAGCGGCGAGCGTGGCGGCGGGCGCGCCTGTACACAAGCTCGAACGTTTTGGCGCGGGGCAGCGGCTGCTGCTGGCTTATTACGACAAAGGCGGCGGCGAGCGGACTTTGGTGATCGATGGACCGACCGGCAGGCGGATCGACGATCGCGATCCCGACGCATTGCTACCCAGCGGAGGGTCCGCCTGGCCGTGGTTGCTTCGCTTCCACGAAGGCCTGCTCGGCGGCGATACCGGGCAGATGGTCGTTGGTACATCAGGCGCGTTTTTGCTTTCTGCCTTGCTGATCGGCGCCTGGAATGCATGGCCGGCGCGTGGGCGTTGGCGCGACATGTTCCGCATCAGCCGCTGGCGCGCGCCGTTGCTCAGGTTGATCGGCTGGCACCGCATGGTCGGAATGCTGGTGACAGTGCCGCTGCTGCTGATCGCCACCTGTGGCATCTATCTGGCCTTCGCTCCCGAATTGCGGCCTGTCCTGGCCCACACCGCCGGCTATCAGCTGCCCTATAAGGCCAAGCCGGTCGACGCCTTGCCCTCGTCGATGATTTCGGCCGAGCAGGCGCTGCATATCGCCCAAACGCGTTTCCCAGCCTCCACCTTCGTGCGAGTGGTCGAGCCGACCAGCAAGTCGCCCGTCTTTCTTTTCCGCCTGCTCCGGCCCGGGGATTGGCGACGCTGGGCGGGGACATCGGTGGTGGTGATCGATCCGGCCAGCGGCAGGATCGTCACCGATTATGATTCTTATTCCGGCCCCGCCGCCAATCGCATCACGGACAATCTCTATCCGGTCCATACGGGCGAGATTGCGGGCCCGCTCGGTCGCATTGCAACCCTGTTTGCGGGCCTGGCGCTACCGACCCTCTACACGATCGGACTGATGGCGTGGTTCAAGCGCCGCGCGCTGCGGCGCAAGGCTCAAGGTGCGAGCCGCGCTATATAGAGCGGGGTGAGCACCACGTTGGGTGCCTGTCCCCCGAAGCGGGTTTCCGCCACTTCCTCGATACGAGCGAGCAGGTCGCCGCGTTGCCGAGGGGGCAAGGCGCGGACGAACGAGTAGCTGGCATACAGCGCCAGCAACTCGGCCGTCGTGAGCACACGTTCGCGCCGAAAGACATGCTCCACCTCTAATACGAAGCCAGCCTGGTGGAATTGTTGCCGATGCAGGTCCACATCGAGCGAGTAATGGCCGGTCGGGCCTTCGGAAGGCGGCAGCTCGATCCCGTCGAGCAAGGGCACGATCGCATCGGCGAGGGCATCGCCGATTCCGGTCTGCCGATAGACGTTCCACCACAGCGCGACCCGGCCGTCGCGCGCAAGCAGGGTCCGCATCCGCGCCAGTGCAGGCTCGGGGTCGAGCCAATGGAACGAGGCGGCGGACGCGACCAGATCGACCGGCCCGGGCAGCGGCGCGGTCAGGAAATCGCTCTCCACCACCTGGACGGCGGTGGATGCGAAACGGCGACGGAGATGCGCTGCGAGCGCGGAATCGGGCTCGGCCGCAAACAGTCGCGCCGGATACGCGGCGAGCAGATCGATCGTGGCAATACCCGTGCCCGGGCCGATCTCGACGATCGTCGCGTTCCGGCCCGCGACCGGCCCCAGCACCCATTCGTACAAAAGTGCCGGATAACCCAACCGCCCGCGATCATAACCGTCCACGTCGTCGCCGAACAAGGCCCGGCCAGCCTCGCGCGCAAGGCGCGGGCTGGCCGGTGTCCTATGCGGACCTTCGCTCATTTCGCAGGGGCGTAGAGTGCCTCATAGCTGGGAATGCGCTTGGCCAAGGCGTCACGGAGATCGAGCGCCTTGGTGTAGAATTTGCGCTCGCCCTCGTTGGATTCGGCCGGAACCTTGAAGGCATAGACCACCAGGCCGATATTGCTGCCCTTCGCGTCGCGCAGCGGCTCGAGCACGACGAATTTGGGCGCAGGATCCTTGGTCCGGTGCCAGCGCGGATCGACGATCGTAATCCCCTTCTTGGACACGTCGATATCATCGGGATCGTCCGGATTGCCGACGCGATCGGGATAGGAGCCGGCGAACATCGTATAGGCGTCGGTCATGCCAGGCGGCACGCCATGCAGCGTCATGCTGAGCAATTCGGGATGCGCCTTCATCGTCTCGTCTGCGAGCTGCTGCGCATAGATCTTGGTCGCCGGCGGCGTCCAATTCTTGTCGGCCGCCAGCGCGGGCATCGCGGCCAGAGTGGGAGCCGCGACCAAGGCGGCAAGATTGGCATGTTTCAGCATCAGCTACTCTCCTGTTGAGCTTGCTATCCTGTGCCGGGATAGGACTTGTTGCTGACGCTAACCTGTCGCCTTGGCGGTGTGCTTTTCTTTATTTAGCGGCGGTCAAAGCCGCGAGCGAGGGGGTCGCCGCGGCGAGCGCGTCGCGCACCGCGACAGCGCGCGCCTCGGCCTCGGACTGGGCCTCGCCCGGTCGCATCGTGAAGCTCGTGCTGAGCGCGCCGATCACCGCGCCGGCCTGGTCGTGCATCGGCAGCGAGACCGCGAGCCGTTTGCCCCCGTTTGTCACTTCCTTGAGCACGGCCTGATCGTTGATAACGTGCATGTCGTCCTTGTCGCCGGCCTTGCCGATGCGACCGAAATTGGACGCGATGATGATGTTGGCTGGCTGGCCCGGCGGGGTCACATGCATTGCGAGCGTGACCAGATCGGGGTTGGCGTCGATCATGCGATCGACCAATGCCTGCGCGAACGGTGCGCGAACGGTGCCCGCGACGAACGGATCGTCCTCCGACAGATTGTCGGCGACATAGATGCGTCGCCCCATCTCTGTCGCGATCGCCCCGGCGGACACCACGTCGTGCGCGTGACGAAAGCCTAAACGTACCGATCCGATGCCATTGCCCATCGCGTCCGTAAGCGACGCGGTGACGATCGTTCCGGAAGGCTTGCCGCCCGCGATCCTGATCGGCCCATTCTTGCCGACCGCTTCGATCGCGATCGATCCCAGCCCCGGATGGCGTTGCTCGGTCTGCGCGATCAGCCTGTCGCCATAGGTTTCGGCCAGAACCGGCGGGATCACGGCGACGATCGCCGCCGCGCCGATCAGGGGTCGCAGACGGATCATGCGGCGACCTCCTCGGCTTCCGTCTTGCGGCGGTTGAGCAGCAGCACCAGCATCGGCAACATCGTCAGCACCAAAGGCGCGCCGACGGTGAGGCCCGAGATGATCGCGGTCGCAAGCGGGCGCTGCAGACCCGAGCCGCGGCCGATGCCGAGCGCGAGCGGAAGCAGGGTCAGGATCGCGATCAGCGCCGACATCACGATCGGCCGCAGCCGCGCCTTGCCCGCGACCAGCAGGCTGTGCGCATCGATCCGCTCGCCCGGCACCAGTTCGGCCAGGTAGAAGATCGCCAGCTCGGTGATCATGCCGATCACCATCGTCAGCCCCATCAAGGCGGAGATGTCGAGCTCGGTGCCCGTCAGCCACAGGCCGAACAGAACCGCGGTACCCGAAAGCAGCACCGTCCCGATCACCGCGATCGTGTAGGCCCAGCGTTCGAACAGCAAGGTCAGCAGCAGCGTCGACAGCAGCAGCGCCGCGATCAGCACGGTGGTCAGATCGGCGAAAGACTGCTTCTGTTGAGCGTAGAGACCGCCATAATCGACGCGGATCGAGGCGGGCAGATGCAGGCTGGCGACCGCCTGCTGCACTTCCTTCATGCCGGTGCCGAGATCCTTGCCCTCCAGCCGGGCGGTGACCGGGATGAAGGGGGCCAGATCCTCGCGCGTGATCTGGCGCTGGCCGGCAGCGATGCCGATCTGGGCGATCTGGCCAAGCGAGACGGTGCGGCCGTCGGCGGCACGGACCTGCAGCGCGTTGAGCGCGCTTGCCCGGGCCCGCAGGTCCTGCGGCAGCCGCACGCGCACGTCGATCACCTGTTCGCCCGACAGCACCTGAGTCGCGACCGTTCCGCCGACCTGGGTTTGGACCTGCTTGGCGATCGCATCGGGATCGAGCCCCGCCATCGACGCGGCGGCACGGTCCACCTTGATCGTGATCGCATCGCCCGCGACGCGCAGGCCGTCCACGACCTCGACCACGCCGTCGATCTTGCCGATCGCGCCGGCAACCGACTTGGCCGCGGTTGCAAGCTGCTCGGGATCGTCGCCGAACAATTTGACCTCGATCGGCTGCGGCACCGCGGTCAGATCGCCGATCAGGTCTTCCATCAGCTGCGCGGTTTCGATCTCGAGACCCGGAACCTGGCCTTCGACCTTCTCGCGTATCTCGGCCATCACCTCTTCGATGTCCCGGCGCTTGCCGTCCTTGAGGCGGATGAAGAAATCGCCCTCGTCGGCCTCGGTCAGGCCGCCACCCAATTGCACGCCGGTGCGGCGCGAATAGCTCGCGACTTCGGGCGTTTCCTGGATGATCTTCTCGACCTGGCGCAGCAGACGATCGGTGTCGCTCAACGCGGCGCCCGATTTGGCCTTATAGTCCAGGATGAAGCCGCCCTCGTCCATCACCGGCATGAAGCCGGATTGGACCTTGGTCCAGGCGAACGCACCCGCGACGATCAGTACCGCCGCGATCACGCCCGCGACCAGGCCCGGCCGGGCGAAAGCGCGTACCGCCGCCGCGGCATAACGGTCGCTGAGCGCATGCGTCGCCTTGTCCGCCTTGTCGGCCGCTTCGGCATCCTTGAGCGTCAGCCAGCGATCGGCGACCAGCGGCAATACGTAGCGGGCATAGATCAGCGAGACGAACAAGGCCGCGGTCATCGTCACCGCGAGCGCCTTGAAAAAGCCGCCGGTCACGCCGGAAATGAAGGCGAGCGGCAGGAACACCACGATCGTCGCGGTGGTCGAGCCGATCAGCGGCCGCGCCATTTCCTTAGCCGCCTCCAGCATCGACGGACGCTGCGCCTCGCCCTCGGCTTCCTGCAGGCGACGCATGAGATGTTCGAGCATCACGACCGCGTCGTCGACTACCAGACCGACCGCGGCCGCCATGCCGCCGAGCGTCATCATGTTGAAGCTCATGTGCAGCGCGAACAACGCCAGGCAGGTCGCGGCGAGCACGGCGGGCAGCAGCCCGGCCGTGATCACCATCAGCCGCCAGCTGCGCAGGAACAGGAACAGTACCAAACCCGCCAGCACCGCGCCGAGCAGGATCGCGTCGCGCACCGAATGCGCCGCACCCGTCACCAGCTCGGACTGGTCGTAGAAGAAGCTTACCTTGACGTCGGCGGGGAGGTTGGCGCCCGCCAGCCGGTCGTCGACCTCCTTGACCAGTTTGACCGCGTCGGCGGTGGGGGTCTGGCGGATATTGACCAGCACCGCGTTCGACCCGTTCGAAGTGACCTTGGTCCAGGCCGGCGCGGGCGCGCGGCGGATGGTCGCGATCTGGCCAAGCGTGGCCACGCCCGCACCGGCGCTGCTGCCGGCCTTGACCGGGATGGAAGCGATATCCTTCTCGCTGGTGATCTTGTCCTCGACCAACGCGAGATACAGGCGGTGGCGATCCTCGATCTTGCCGACCGCGGCGACGCTGTTGGCGGCGCCCAGCGCGCTCGTGACGTCGTTGACGGTCAGGCCGAGCGATTGCAGCCGGGCGGGATCGACATCGACCTCGATCTCGGGCGCGGAGCCGCCGAGCACGTCCACGCCGGCGACGCCGGGCACGGTCGAGAGTAACGGCCGCAGCTTGAGCTGCGCGAGTTGCTGCAACGTCACGCCATCCTTGGTGCGCGAGGTCAGCGAGATGCCGAGCACCGGAAAAATTGTCGGATCCGAGCGCCGCACGCTGAAACGCGTGCCCTGCGGCAGATCGGGCAGGATCGTCGCGAGCGCGCCCTGCGTCGCCAGCGTCGCCGCGACCATGTCGTCGCCCCAGTTGAAACCCAGCGCGATCTCGGCCGAACCGCGGCTGGTGGTCGAACGGACTTGGGTCACGCCGGGGATTTCGCGCAGCGCGATCTCCGCCGGGCGGGTGATGTCCGCCGCCATCTGCGTCGCGTCGCGATCGCCCGCGTCGATCGACACGACCACGCGCGGATAATCGATATGCGGGAACAGCGAGACCGGCAGCCGGAGCGCGCCGACCAGGCCGGCCAGCGTGACCAGGAAAACGCAGAGCCAGATCGACCGGCTATGGCGCTGAAGGATATTCCTCACTTCTTCGCCTCGTCCGACGCGGGGGCTTCGTCGCCCGTCCGGACTTTCATATCGTCCTCCAGCGCGGTGCCGCCTTCGGTCACGACCTGCTCGCCGGGGGCGAGGCCTTTCAGGATCTGGATACGGTCGCCACTCGAATTGCCGGGCGACACGTCGCGGCTCTTGGCGACCCCGCCCTTGACCACGAACACGTAGGAGCGGCCGCCATCGTCGAGCAAAGCCGAATAGGGAATCGTGATGCCGCTCGCGCTGCCGCTGACGGTGATGCTGCCGCGCAACGGCTCGCCCGGCCCGACCCCGGTGACGGCGGGAATGCGTGCATAGACCGATGCCAGGCGCGTGGTCGCATCGATCTGCGGATCGACACCGTTGATCGAACTGGCGATGGGCGCGCCGCCCGAGATCAATGTCACCGTGATCGGTTCGCCGACATGGATACGCTGCGCGACCGCCGGGTCGACGCCGAAGCGCGCGCGCAGATCGCCCTTGGTAGCGATCGAGGCGACGGCCGTGCCCGCCGCAATCTGATCGCCGAGCTTAACGTTGAGCCCCTGGACCACTCCCGAAATCGGCGCGCGCAGCACCAGCCCGTTCACACCGACACGCGGCACGTTCACCGCCGCCTGCGCCGCAACCATTGCAGCCCGCGCGGTCTCGACATCCGCGTCGCTGTTGAGCCCGTCCTTGCGCAAACGAAGCGCGCGTTGATAGGCTGCAGTCGCGGTCGCGGCGTCGCCATTGGCCTTGGCGGCATCGACCTTGGTGGTCGGGCTCGGCCGCAGCGTCAAGATCGCCTGGCCTGCATGGACCATGGTGCCGGACGGCGCATCGACCACGGCCACGATCGCTTCGGAGGGGACGACCACCGCACGCTCGCCGCCGGGCGCGGCTTCGGCCGCGCCATAGACCGAGAGTTCGTCGCGCGTCGCGCCGAGCGTGGCAGGCGCGATCTTGACCAGAGCGGTGGCTTCGGGGGCCTTCGCCTCGTCGGACGCGCCGCCGCCGCAACCGGCGAGCAGCAGCACGAGGGTCAAGGGGGCGAGGGTCTTCATCGAGTCCATCCTTCGCTGGGACCGCCCGACAGCAATTCGAGCGCTATGGTCTGCTCGGCAATCTGCTGCTCAAGCTGGAGAAGAGTGAGGCGGCGGTCGCGCAGCGCCTGCAATGCGGTTTCGGCGGTAGCGGGCGCGAGATCGCCGCGGCGTGCGGCGCGATCGGTGCCCGCGGCATAACGCTCGAACTCAGGAAGCTGAGCGCGCAGGCTGGCCTCCTGCCTGCGCGCCGTGGCGAGCGAGACCACCGCCGCGTCGATTTCGGCGCGGGTCTGGAACAGCCGCGCATCATATTCGGCATGGAGCTGCTCGCGCGTCGCGGTCGCGATCGCGATCCCGCCGCGGTTGCGATTCCACAGCGGCAGGGTGAAGCCAACCGTCGGCCCGACCGTATAATTGTCGCTGGTGTCGCGCGCACCGGCGAGCGTCAGCGACAAGGTGGGAAATTGCTGGAGTATCGCCTTGTGCACGTCCGCCTCGGCGGCCTCATAGCCCGCGCGCAGAGCCTGCAGGTCGAGGCGACGATCGATCGCATGCGCGACCAGGGTCTCGGTCGGCGGCGGCACGGGTGATGCCGCCGGTGGCGCGACCCGCAACGCCGTTTCGGGCGACAGACCGAGCAATTTGTTGAGTTCGCCGCGCGCGGTGGCGAGATCATTCTCGGCGGTGCGCAGTTTCGCGTCGGCATCGAGCGCAGCCTGGCGGCGCGTATCCGCTTCGGTGCCGGCCAGGTCGCCTCGCCCGGCCGCGCGGCGCGTCGCACCGAACAGGCGGTCGGCGGCCTCGGCACTTTCGCGCGCGATCACCAATTGCTGTTCGAGGCTGATGATACGCACGCCCTGCAGCCGCGCCTGACCCGCGGTCTGCCATTCGGCCCAGGCAAGGTCGAGCCGGACCTGGCGCTTATTCGCCTCGCCGCTTTCCCGTTCAACGCGGGCGGTGCGCAACATGCCGATATCGAGCGCGAGCTGACCGCCGAACGCATCGAGCGGATCGGGGCCGGACAGCAATTTATCGTAATTGGCCTGAAGCTGAGGATCGGGCAGCAAGCGCGCGGCAAAGGCCTGTGCATCGGTCACGCCATTCTTGGCGCGCTGAACCTTGAGATCGGGATTCTCCAGCACCGCGAGGATCGCCAGCGCGTTGGGCGTGAGCGGCTGGCTGAGGTCGATGGGTTGCGGCGCGAGATAGGGGCGGTCGATTTTCTGCGCGTCTGCCGAGATGATCGCCAAGTCGGGCGTGGCAAGCGCCGCAGCCGGCGCGCTGAGCGGATGCGGTGCATAGCTGGCACAGGCGCTGAGCGCCGTGGCCGCGAGCAAGGCCGCAACGCCGCCCACTTGTCCCAGCTTGCGGTTGATCCTTTGTTTCATTCTTTCTCCGCGATTGGAAAGAGACGTTTTCCAGACGGTCCTTGCCGCATTGTGACGGCGCGTAAACAAGGAAGCCAAACCGAAACTGAACCGATCGCATCGGCCTGCCTCAGAAGCCATATTTGGCAAACAAGGCGAGCGCGAGCGTGACCGTGATCGCACCGCCGATACGGGTGGCGACCTGCGCGAATGGCATCAATTGCATGCGGTCGCAGGCGCTCAGGATCGCGACGTCGCCGGTGCCGCCCTGGCTGGCGCGACAGGCGGTGATGATGCCGGCCTCGACAGGATGGAGCCGGACGAAACGCGCCACCGCAAAACCGGTCGCGGTCAAGGACACGACCGTGCAGACGATCGTGATCAAGGCGGGTGCGTTGAATGCCGCGACCAGCTTTTCCCACGGCGTCTTGGCGACGCCCATCGCGAATAGCAGCGGGTAGGTCACGAGCGAGGCGAAGAATTGGTAGTTGCGAAAGGCACCCTGCTCGAGCCGGGGCGAAACCAGCCGAGCGAGCTTGATCAGGACGGTGAAGAACAGCACCGCGACCGGCCCTGGAAACCCCGTGACCTTCTGCACCAGCGCACCGATCATGTAGAGCGTCATCGCCAGCACCACCGCCGCGCCGACCGTCTGCAGGTCGGGCATGAAGCGCGGCGCGTCCGCACCCGACAAGGGTACGTCATGCTCGCCCGGCTGGAGCGTGCCGTTGCCGGTCAGCTCGGGACGCCGCCGGCCAAGCATGTTGAGGCCGCCGGCGAGCAGCACCGCGACGAGGCTGCCGAACATCATCGGCGGGATCAGCTCGGCAAGCAACTCGCCCTGATCGCCATGCGAAAGCGAGGCGTAACCGATCGAGAGCGGAATCACGCCCTCGCCCAGGCCGCCGGCCATCACCGGCAGCACCACCTTGAATGCGGTATGCTGCAAGCTCATGCCGAGCAGCGTGCCCACGCCGCATCCGACCGCCGCGGCGACGATCGAGCCCGCGAAGATCGGCGCGAAAATCTTGATGAAGCCGCCGATCAATACGTGGCGATCCATGCCCAGGATCGAGCCGACGACGATCGACGCGATGAACAGATACAGGAAATTGCTCTGTTCGGAGAAGGTGCCGATCGCGTCCTTGAGCGGCGCTGGAATGACGTGGATATGGACGAGGAAACTCGGCACGAAGGTGGCGAGGATCGCCGCCGCGCCCAGCCGGCGCAGCACCGGCAGGCGCTTGCCGATCTCGGCGCAGGCGAAACCGCCAACCGCGAGGATCACGATCATCGAGGTCAGGTCCGTAGGCACCTTGCCCTGCAGAACGAAGATCGCGATCAGGCCGAGCGCTATCACGAACAAGGGTAGCGGAATGATACCGATCCGCCATGCCAGCGGATTGAGCGAGCGCCGTTCCTCCACCGTGCTTTCGCCGGCGGATACAGTCTGGGTGGCGGCCAGTTCGACCATCATTCCTCTCCGTTCGACATCTTATTCCGGGGTGGCGTAGGCGCGCCGGAATAGCCGGCGCGCCCTCCCCTTTTATTTCTCCGATACGACCAGCAGGCGGAAGCTCCCCGGCGCCGCGTTGGGCAACAGCTTCTTGCCCGGCGTCGGCTTCGGCCAGATCAGGTCGGCGGTCGACGTGAAAATGCGGTGCGTCTTGGGGTCGAGCGCGACCGTCTTGGCATATTCGTCGATCGGCAGCGTCTGGTTGACCGTGTAGGAATCCTTGTCCTTCTGGTCGATGACCGTCCACGTCTTGTCGCGGTTGGCGACGAAGATGCGCTTCTTGTCGGGATCGAAGGCAATACCGTCGGGATCGCCGCCGATCGGAACCGTGGTGATCACCTTGCCGGTGTCGGCGTCGGTCACGGTCATCACCTTGTTGCCGCAGCCCGAGAAGAGACGCCGGTTGGCGCCGTCGAAGGCGAGCGGCGCGGGGCCGTCGCAGCCGTCCAGCTTGATGACATGATCGAGCTTCATCGCCTTGGTGTCGATGACGCCGATGTCGTTGCCTTCCTCCATGTTCACGAACACCAGGCCCTTGCCGTCGGTCTGCGAGAATTCAGGGCCGTTGGGCAACTTGATCGTCTTCACGACCGCGGCCTTGACCGGATCGATGACGCTCACGTCCTCGGAATCGCCGTCGAAAGCGAGGATCATGTCGGAGGCGGGGTCGTGCAGGATGCTGTCGGGCTTCTTGCCTGCCGGAATCACCTTCTCGGTCTTGCCGGTCGCGGGATCGAACATCACCACGGCATTGCTGTCGCCGTCGGTGACGAAGGCGTGGCCATGCGCCAGCGCAACGCCATGCGCGGCCTTGAGGCCGGTGACCGCGCCGACCGGCTTCAGCGTATCGGCATCGAGGATATGCACCTGCGTGCTGTGCGTCACGTAAAGGCGGCGGGCATCGTTATCGACCAGCAGATAGTCGCCGCGGCCTTCGCCCGGCAGCGGGACCTTGTCGATCTGGTAGCTGACGGCACCTTCCGCGGCAGGCGCTGCGCTGTTGTCCGCGGTCGCATTACCGTTCGCGCCGCTGGTCGAAGCGGTGTTGTGGCAACCGGCGAGAACGATCGCGAGCGCCGCGGAAGCGAAGTATTTACGCAAGAACCCCTCCATCGAATTGGCCGTCCCGAGCGATGGGGTGCGGCAGTGATCGAGACTGGTCTACGGATTCAAGCTGTCAAAGCGCTGTCAGGATCGGGGTGCCCGTGGGAAGGCGGTTTGGACCCGCAAACCCCGCCCCGATCGTGCCGTCGAAAGCGTGATTTGTGCGCCCGTGGCCTGCGCCAGCATCGCCGCGATCGGCAACCCCAGACCGCTACCCGGCCGGGACGAATCCCGGTCCAATCGGGTGAAGCGGGTGAAGACGCGGTCGCGGTCTTCAGCCGGGATTCCGGGCCCGTCATCCTCGATCGCGACGATCACCTTGTCGTCGGCATCGGCAACGAACACGGATATGCTTATCGTCCCGCCGACGCGATTGTAGCGGATCGCATTGTCGACAAAATTGCCGAGCAGCTCGCCGGCCAGCACCGACCGGGTCAGCGCCACCGCAGGTTCCAGAGGCGGTTCGAAATGCAGCTCCATGCCGTCCCGCACGGCTTGTGGCGCATGGTCGGCCGCGATCTCGGCGGCCAACAGCTCCATATCGACCGTTTCAGGTGCGATCTCCTCGGACGCGACATTGTCGGCGCGCGCCAGCGCCAGCAATTGCGTGACCAGCCGCTGCAATCGCTCGGTCGCATGGTCGATATCCGCGATCGAGCTTTCCGCCTCGACGCTGCCCGGCGGGGCGCGGCGCAGCAAGGCGATATGGGTGCGCAGGATCGAGAGCGGCGTGCGCATCTGGTGCGATGCGTCGGCGGTGAAGCGCCGCATATTCTGCAACGTCGTGTCCAGCCGCGCGAGCATGCCGTTGAAGGCGCGCACCAGATCGACCAGCTCGCTCGGCACGCCGGCGACGGGAAGCGGCGTCAGGTCCGATCCCGCGCGCGCGTCCATCTCCTCGCTGATCCGCGTGAGCGGGCGGATGCCCCAACGTACGGCCAGCGGCAGCAGGATCGCGGTCATCGCGATCAGCACCGCTTCGAGCAAGGCGAGGCCGCCGAGCATGCGCCCGCTGACTCGGTGACGCGCATCGAGCGTCTCGGCCACCTCGACCGTCACCGGTGCCGCTATATGCGGCAGACGCCGGCCTTCGGCCACCACGCGTACCGGTCTGCCTTGCATGATCGCATTGCCGAACACGACCTGTGTGTCGCGCAGGCCCTGGGGTGCGATATCGGGAAGGTCGGCATAGCCGGTCAGGACCCGCCCACCGCTGCGTACGCTGTAATAGACATTGTCGCGCTCGGCATCCTCCAGCATCCCGAAGATCGCAGGCGAGAGATTGAGCGAAAGTTCGCCTTCCTCATAGGACAGCGAATCCGCGATCGCGCGCGACGCCGCGGCCAGGATGCGGTCGTTCACCGTCCGCACCGACTGGGTGATCACCCACGAGCCACCCACCCCCAGCAATATCGCTACCGCCGCCAACGGCACGACGATGCGTCGCAGCAGGCGATAAGCGAGCGAATTGTCCGGACCGGGGGTGAAGCGCATCGTCAGTCGGCAACCAGCATGTAGCCCAACCCCCGGATCGTGCGGATCTCGGGGCCGTCCGGCTCCAGCTTGCGCCGCAACCGGCCGACATAGACCTCGACCGCATTCGGCCCCACCGGCTCGTCATACGAGAATATCTCTGCGGCGAGCCGGTCCTTGGGCACGACCTTGCCGACGCGGGCCACCAGCCGGCTCAGCACCGCCCATTCGCGGCGGCGCAATTCCAGCACGCGCTCGCCGACCGTGGCGCGTGCGCGCGCTTCGTCGATCGTGAGCGAGCCGACCGTGACGACCGAGCTTGCCTCCCCCTGCGTCCGGCGCAATAGCGCACGGATTCGCGCCTCGAACTCGGTCGGCTCGAACGGCTTGAGCAGATAATCATCCGCGCCCAGATCCAATCCCTGGACGCGATCCTCCAGCGCATCGCGGGCGGTGAGGATCAGGATCGGCGCCTTGAATCCGTCGCGGCGCAACTTGCGCAACACGTCGAGGCCCGAAATATCGGGCAGGCCGAGATCGAGCGTGACCAGGCTGTAGGGCTCGCTGTGCGCGAGCATCAATGCCGTTTCGCCATCCTCCGCCGGGTCGACCGCGTGGCCCGCCGCGCGCAGCATCGCCACCAGCCCGCGCGACAGCGACGGATCGTCCTCGACAAGCAGGATACGCGCCACCACCCTCTCCCAACCGATTGACCCTGCGTTGCTTCAGGCAGATGCTCGATCGCGGATTTCTATCACAAGAGCGCCCCGGGAGCCGCCCGCTGAACCGTCTGACCAAAGCGCTGATTCTCGCAGCGTTGCTACCCTTATTCGGCTGCAACCGGCCTGCGAGGCAAGACGTGCCTGTGGGCTATCCCCGTGCCTATGCCGATCTGATCGACGCCGCGAAGGGCGAAGGCCGGCTGCTGATCTGGTCCGCGATCGATGCGCGGAAGGCGCAAGCACTGATCGCAGGTTTCCGCCGGCGCTATCCGTTGGTGCGGGTCGATTATGTCGAGATGTCGGCCGGCCAGGTCTATACCCGCTATCTGGCAGCCGTAACCGCGAGGAAGCCCGCGGCGGACCTGCTCTGGTCATCGGCGATGGACCTTCAGATCAAGCTCGCCAACGACGGCTATGCGCAACAATATGCATCGCCCGAGGCAGCGCATCTTCCGGCTTGGGCAAACTGGAAGAACCAGGCGTGGGGCACGACCGCCGAACCGATCGTGATGGTCTACAACAAGAAGTTGATCGCCAGCGCCGCGATGCCGGGCGGCCATGCCGCGCTCACCAACCTGCTGGAGCGCACGCCGGGTGCGCTGCGCGGCAAGATCGCGACCTACGATCTCGATCAATCGGCGGTCGGCTATCTCTATCTGACGCAGGATCAGGAGGCGACGCCCAATCTGTGGCGGCTGGTGCGGGCGATGGGCAAGAATGGGGTACGCCTGTTCCCCACGGCCGAGGGGATCATGGCCGACGTGGCCGCGGGGCGATCGGCGATCGGCTATAATATTGTCGGCTCTTATGCGCTTGAGCAGACCGAGCATAACCCGAATTTGGGCATGCTGGTGCCGCGCGACTATGCGCTGTTGATGTCGCGTCTTGCCGTGATCCCGGTGACCGCGTCGCATCCTGCGGCAGCAAAGCTATTCCTGGATTATCTGCTTTCGGCGGAGGGTCAATCCTTCCTTGCCAAGGCGCGGATGCCGTCGGTGCGAAGCGATGTCCCAAGTCCGGCGGCACTGCGTCCCGCCGATGTGCGACCGCGCGCGATCCGGGTCGGCCCGGCCCTGCTGATCGGCCAGGACCAGCTCACTCATCGCTACATCCTGCGCAAATGGCACAAGGCGATCTACGGCGACGCCACGCCGCCAGACCACCGCCCGGATTAGGGACCGTCCCTAAGAACTCAGCTGCGGAACGCGCGGATATCGATCCCGTGGCGCGACAATTTGTCGTAGAAGGTCTTGCGCGGGATGCCGAGCCTGGCGAGTGCGGATTGCACGTCGCCGCGGCATTCGGCGAGCACGCTTTCGATCACCGACGCTTCGAACCGCTCGACCCGTTCCGGCAGGGTGCGATCGGTCGGCGCGACATCCGCGGCCGCACCGCCTTCGTCCAACCCCAGGATCGACCGGAAGGCGAAGTTGCGAAGCTCGCGAATATTGCCCGGCCAGTCATGCTCGAGCAATTGGGTGCGGATGTCGTCGGACAAAGGCGGCGGCGTGCGGCCCATCCGTTGCGCGGCCTCGGCGACGAAGCTGGCGAAGAGCAGGGGCACGTCCGCACGCCGTTCGCGTAGCGGCGGGATACGCAAACGCACGATGTTGATCCGATAAAGCAGATCCTCGCGGAACGAGCCCTCCGCTACCGCGGCCTGAAGATCGCGTTTGGTCGACGCGATCACGCGCACGTCGATCGGGCGCGGTTCCTTCGCGCCGACGGGCACGACCTCCTGATCCTCCAGCGCACGCAGCAATCGCACCTGCACGGCGGGCGAAAGATTTTCGATCTCGTCGAGGAACAAGGTACCCCGATGCGCCGCCTCGATCTTGCCGGATTGCGCGGTGCGGCGATCGTAGCTTTCCTCGCCGAACAATTGCCGCTCGGCGAGCATGTCGGGCAGCGCGCCGCAATTGACGTCCACAAAGGGCCGGCCACTGCGTTGACTACCGCGATGGAGCAAATGCGCGACCAGTTCCTTGCCGACCCCGGCCTCGCCTTCGATCAACACGTCGATCTTGGCGTCGGCGACCTGCGCGATCGTCTCGCGCAGGCGGATCATCACCGGCGTCTCGCCCAGCAAGGGCGAGCCCGCTTGCTCGCTTTCCTCGGCCAGCCGACGCAGCCTCTGATTGTCCAGCTCGAGCGAACGGTGCATCAGCCCGCGCCGCACGCTCGCGATCAGATGGTCGGCGGCGAACGGCTTGGTCAGGAAATCGTGCGCGCCCGCCTGCAATGCGTCCACCGCCATCTGCACGTCGCCATGGCCGGTGATCAGGATGAAGGGGATGGCGGGATCGATCTCGCGCACCGCATCGAAGAAGGCGAGTCCGTCTATCCCGGGCATGCGGATATCGGATACGATCACGCCGTTGAAACCGGGTTCGATCCGGCCGAGCGCAGCGCGCGCGCTGTCGAAAGATTCGACCGACAGATTTGCCAGTTCGAGCGATTGCACATTGGCCGCGCGCAAGGCGGGATCGTCGTCGACGAACAGGATCTTTCCAGCTTCGGCAAACATCAATTCTTCTTCAACTTGATCGTGAAGGCGGCGCCGCCGCCGGGATTGGCCGCTTCCGCAAGCTGGCCGCCAAATTCGCGGATGATGTCGCGCGCGATCACCAGGCCGAGCCCCAGCCCGGCGGCCTTGCTGGTGACGAACGGCGTGAACAGCCGTCCCCGCAGATGTTCAGGGATGCCGGGGCCATTGTCGGCGACGAGTATCTCATACCCGCCACGCGTCGCGCGGGTGCGGATCGTGATACGCGGGTCGGGCCTCCCATCGAGCGCGTCGGCGGCATTCTGAAGCAGGTTGATCAGCACCTGTTCCAGCCGCACGCGATCCGCGGTCACGACGAAATCGCGATGATCCCCACCGCGGTCGATCGCGACGCCGGCATGGCGAAGCCGATCGCCGGTAAGCAACAGCGCTCCGTCGAGCGCTTCCGCGATCATGACCGGCCCCTGGACATGCTCGCGCCGCGCGAACAGCCGCAGCTCGGCGGTGATCTGACCGATCCGTTGGGTCAGCTCCACGATCAGTCCCAGGTTGCGGCGCGCGCCGGGCACGTCACCCCGGTCGAGCATGACGTTACCGTTCTCGGCAAACGTGCGGATCGCGGCCACGGGCTGGTTCACTTCATGCGCGACCCCGGCCGTGATCTGGCCGAGCGTTCCGAGCCTGCTCGCCTGCGCCAGTTCCTCGCGCGCTTCCCGGAAGCGCGCCTCGTTGCGGGCCCGCTCCTCGGATTCGATCTGAAGCTGCTCGTTGGCATTGCGCAGTTCGGCGGTGCGGTTGCGCACCTCCTCTTCCAATGCCGCGCGAGCGGCGCGCGCCAGCACGCGCCGCTCGCGTTCGCGCCACCACAGGCCGGCGGCCAGGAGCAACACAAGCGCGATACCCAGCGCGGCCACACGCGCCTGCGCCGCGGCGGCGCGTCGCGCCTGATCCATCGGTTCGAGCGCGTAGAGGGTCCAGCCGGGCACGGGCACGGCTTCGGTCGCGACCAGATATTGGATATTGCTGTGCGGATCGGTGACGAGCGCATCGTCGACCAGCGGCAGGCGCAACAGGGGTTGGAGCGGCGGCGGCATCGTGTCGCCATAGGTGCGCGCGCTCAGCAGGGTCCGCACGATCGCCGGATCGAGCGGCCGAGTCGCGCGCAAGCGCCAGTCGCGCCGGCTGGAGATGATCACCACGCCATTGCCGTCGAGGACCAGGGTCGATCCGATCTGATGCGACCAGCTATTTTCCAACTGGTCGAACTCGACCTTGACCACGATCACGCCGAGACCATTGGCGATCCGCCGCGCAAGGAACAGGCCGGGTCGGTGGCTCACCGTGCCGAGTGCGAACTGCTCGGCCGATCCTGCCCGCATCGATCGCCAGAAATAGCGGCGGAACCCGTACATCTGGCCGACGAAGCTGTCGCGCCGCCGCCAGTTGCTCGCGGCGATGGTGCGTCCGTTGCGATCGATCACGTAGATCACCGCCGCATCGGTTCGGTCCGCCAGCAACTCGAGCGTGCGGTCGAGCTGCGCGGTCGAGCCCGAGGACGGCGCCGCGAGCGCGTTGGTAACGTCGGGATAATCCGCCAGCACCAAGGGAAGCAGCCGATATTTCTGCAGCTCGCTCGATAGTAGGCCGGCATTGACCAGCCCGCCCTCGGCCGCCTCGCGCCGCACCTGATCGTGCGCCGCGCGGGCGATCCAGCGATCGGCAAGCGATAGCAGCCCGGCGAACAGAGCGACGACCCCGATCGCGACCAGAATCAGCGTGCGCGGCCGGCGCCACCGACTCCGCATTTTCGAGGATGATTCCGCCTCGGCCATCTGTGCGGAATATCGCACTTTTCAAGTTAGGCAAGTGTGGATTTTTGCACAAATTGTGCAACCTCATATATGTTTATCGTTATATATCAAATAGATGATTATTTTCTGTCCACTCTGGTGCGTTCGGCAATTTGTGCGCAACATAAGCCACCCGCCCAATCAGAGGCGGCAATGTTGCTTGGTGGAGGAAGTCGGGATGGTCCCCAACGAAACGGCCAGGATAGAACGCCGTCCCTTCTATAGCTCGATGCATGGTCAGGTTTTGATTGCGATCCTGCTGGGGGTTGCGGTGGGTGCGCTCTGGCCGGCCTTCGGTGCGGCGCTGAAGCCGTTGGGCGATGCCTTCATCAAGCTGGTGAAGATGGTGATCGCGCCGGTGATCTTCCTGACC
>Ga0157370_10000150_pt1 | contig 85732 bp, 75 predicted proteins | sample C35metaG_FD_113463 | JGI IMG/M metagenome (GOLD analysis project Ga0157370, IMG submission 113463) | Corn rhizosphere microbial communities from Kellogg Biological Station, Michigan, USA - C3-5 metaG | ecosystem: Host-associated > Plants > Roots > Rhizosphere > Soil | place: USA: Michigan...
TACGTGAACACCCAGGACACCCAAGCCTGCGCCATCGAGCAGGAAAAGGGCCCGGTTGATGATCCGGAAGAAGCCAAGGTCGTACAGATTCTCGCCAGCCCGCGCATGACCCGCGACAAAACCGTGATCCGCCTGCCGTCGATGGAAAAGGTGCGTAACGACCCGGTCTTGTATGCCCACGCCAACCGCGTGCTGCACCTGGAAACCAACCCGGGCAACGCCCGCGCCCTGGTGCAAAAACATGGCGAAGTGGATGTGTGGTTCAACCCGCCACCCATTCCCATGACCACCGAAGAAATGGACTACGTGTTCGGCATGCCCTATCAGCGCGTTCCGCACCCGGCCTATGGCAAGGAAAAAATCCCCGCCTACGACATGATCCGTTTCTCGGTAAACATCATGCGTGGCTGCTTTGGCGGCTGCACCTTCTGCTCCATTACCGAGCACGAAGGCCGCATCATCCAGAACCGCTCGGAAGAGTCGATCATTCGCGAGATCGAAGAAATCCGCGACAAAGTGCCGGGCTTCACCGGGGTTATTTCCGACCTCGGCGGGCCAACCGCCAACATGTACCGCATCGCCTGCAAGAGCCCGGAAATCGAATCCGCGTGCCGCAAGCCATCGTGCGTTTTCCCCGGTATTTGCCCGAACCTGAACACCGACCACTCCAGCCTGATTCAGCTGTACCGCAGCGCCCGCGCGTTGCCCGGCGTGAAGAAAATTCTGATTGCCTCTGGCCTGCGTTACGACCTGGCCGTGGAATCGCCTGAATATGTGAAAGAACTGGTCACGCACCACGTGGGCGGCTACCTGAAAATTGCCCCGGAGCACACCGAGGAAGGCCCGCTGAATCAGATGATGAAGCCGGGCATTGGCTCCTACGACAAGTTCAAGCGCATGTTCGAGAAGTACTCGAAAGAGGCGGGCAAAGAGCAGTACTTGATCCCGTACTTCATCGCCGCGCACCCGGGCACCACCGACGAAGACATGATGAACCTGGCCCTGTGGCTCAAAGGCAACGGCTTCCGTGCCGACCAGGTGCAAGCGTTCTATCCCTCGCCCATGGCCACCGCCACGGCGATGTACCACTCGGGCAAAAACCCGCTGCGCAAAGTGACGTACAAGAGCGACGGCGTGACCATCGTGAAAAGCGAAGACCAGCGCCGCCTGCACAAAGCCTTCCTGCGCTACCACGACCCCAAAGGCTGGCCGATGCTGCGCGAAGCGCTGCTGCGCATGGGCCGTGGCGACTTGATTGGGCCGGGCAAGAACCAGCTCATTCCGCTGCACCAGCCGGCTACCGACAGCTACCAGAGCGCACGCCGGAAAAACTCGACGCCGGCCGGCAGCCATAAAGTGGCCAAGGAAACCAAAATCCTCACCCAGCACACCGGCCTGCCCCCGCGCGCCAGCGACGGCGGTAATCCGTGGGACAAACGCGAGCAAGCCAAAGCGGCGGCGTTTGCCAAGAGCAAGGAAGACGCTAAAGCCCGTCACGACGCGGCCAAAGGCGGCAAGGGTAAGGGCGGCAAAGGCGGCAAGAAGCCGGCGCGGCAGCCTGTGTTTCCTCGTTAAGGTCTTTGTATGAACAAGAACGCCAACCTTCGGGTTGGCGTTCTTGTTTTTGTCGTTCGCTGACAGTCAAAGGCCCCTCACCCCAGCCCTCTCCCGCAAGCGGGAGAGGGAGCCGACCGCGGTTTTGCAGCCGACCGCGATTTCGTAGCGGCCCCGATCCGTTCCCCTCTCCCGCTTGCGGGAGAGGGGCTAGGGGTGAGGGCCCGCCTTCATTCGGTCCCCCGGCAATAACCCCCAGCCTTCCCGGCATATTTTCCATGCCTTTAATTCATCCCCCAGATAGACCCCCCGTCCCACCTGCTTATTCGTTTAAGCGCTAAAAATCCAAGCTTTAATTATTTTATTCGCAAAACCCTCGCGATTACCTTGCCTGCATGCTTTCGGCAATTCGCCGCTTGGTTTGGATGCAGGAGTGTTCCCATGCGCTTTTCCCCGCTGTTTCGCCGCGCCGCCGCGTCGTCGCTCACTGTGGTTTTGGCCCTCGCGGCCAGCGGTGTGTTTGCCGCTGAGCTGAAAGAAATCCGCATCGCCGTGCCGGACATCAGCGCCGGCAAAACGCCTAGCGGCGCCGGTGTGGTGGATGTGTTGCGTGATCGTCAGGATTTGGAAAAAGAGTTCGCCGCCGACGGCATCGAGGTGCGCTGGACGTTCTTTAAAGGCGCCGGCCCGGCGGTGAACGAGGCGCTGGCCAATGGTCAGGTCGACTTCGCCTACCTGGGCGACTTGCCCGCTATCGTTGGCAAAGCCAATGGCCTGGACACGCGTCTGCTCAGCGCCATCGCCCGCGATGTGAAGCAATACCTGGGCGTGCTGCCAGGCTCGGGCATCACCTCGCTCGAAACCCTCAAAGGCAAACGCGTGGCGATTTTCCGCGGCACCGCCACGCAGCTCTCGTTCGACGCGGCGCTGGCGAGCAAGGGCCTGACCGAGCGCGATTTCAAAGTGATCAACCTCGACTACAACGCCGCCGGCGCCGCCTTGGCTGCCAAGCAAATCGACGCCACCTGGACCGGCCCAGGCGTGTTTGCCCTGCAAGCGCGTGGTCTGGCCGAAGTGCCGATCAGCACCTCCGACCTCAATGGCGCCGGCAGCCTGCAAGCGGTGCTGGTGGGCACCGGTGCGTTCGTCGATGCCCATCCGGATATCGTCAAACGCCTGCTCAAAGCCCAACAGCCGGCTGTTACCTGGCTGCGCAACGAAGACCATAAGCAGGCCTATATCGACCTGGTGGCCAAGCTGTCGAGCTACCCGGCCAGCATTCTCAGCAGCGATGCCGGCAGCCAATCGTTTGTGAAGATTTTCGCCCCGCAGCTGGACGCAGAGTTTCTCGGCAACCTGCAAAACGGCGTGAACGTGGCGCTGGAGCAAAAGCTCATTCGCAAAGGCTTCGAGGTTAAAGAATGGGCGCAGCCGGCGTTTCTCGACGCTGCCCTGCAAAGCGCCGATAGCCAAGCGGCGCAGGCCTCGCGCTAACGCGCAGCCAGGAGAATTGCCATGCGCCGTATCGACACCATCGCCACCTGGGCTCAGGTTATTGTTCGCGCCCTGGAAGCCGACGGCATTGCCAGCGCGCCGCTGCTGGGCGAGGCGGGTATCGACGCCAATACCCTGCACGACGCCAACCAGCGCATTGCCCAGGCCAACATGAGCGCGTTGTGGCGCGCCGCGCTGCGGGCCAGCGGCGATGAGTGTTTTGGCTTGCGCGTGGCCCGTTTCGGTTATCCCACCGACTTTCACGGCCTGTTCTTCGCCATGCAAAGCAGCTTCACCCTGGTCGAGGCACTGGAACGTTCGGTGCGCTTTTCATCGGTCATCAGCACCTCGGCCGAGATGCAGGTGCAGCGTTTGCCCACCACCACGCGGCTGGTTTATGGCGTGGCCGAAGGCGTGCAGGTGGAGCGCATTGCCACCGAAGCGTTTATTGCCTGTGCCGTGCAGTTCGCCCAGCAAACCTGGCGCGATCTGCCGGTGGTCAGCGGCGTGCGCTTGACCCGCCCGGCGCCGGCCGGCCGGCAGCGGTGGGCCGATTTGCTCGGCTGCGACGTCAGTTTCGATCAGCCGGTCAATGCCATCGACTACCACAACCAATGGCTGCTGGCGCCGCTGCGCACCGGCAACAGTGACGTTGCCCGTGGGCTCGATACGGTGATGAGTGAATACCTGGAGCGCCAGCGCCGCAGTAATTTGCCCGAGCGGGTGCGCAGCGTGATTGTTCGCCAGTTGCCCTTTGGCGAGGTGCAGCAAAGCAAGGTCGCCGACGAACTGGGCATGAGCGTGCGCAACCTGCACCGCCACCTGCACAAACACGCCAGCAGCTTTAAAGACCTGCTCGACGAAAGCCGTCGGCATCTGGCGATTAACTACCTGCGCCAGTCGCACTGCTCCATCAACGAAATCTGCTACCGCCTGGGCTTTAACGAGCCCAGCAGTTTCAACCGCGCCTTTCGCCGCTGGACCGGTTGCAGTCCGGGTCAATGGCGTCGCCAACTGACCCAGAGCGCCGCGCCGGCAGAGCCGCAGCGTTTGAAAGCGGCGGTGGCGATGCCCGCTTTCGCGTTAGCGGTATAGCGCGCGCGGTTGCGGGGAGAACGGCGATTGCTGACCGGGCCAATCGAGGCTGAAACCTCTCGCACCAGGTGCGGGCTTGCCCTCACGTTGCCCGTCTGTTGGCGCCACACAAAAGCTGTCCATTTCGGACCACAGCTTGTCCGCCAAAGCCCGCCGCCAGCGCATGCCGCTCCCTAGTATCAGCAGCCACTACCGAGATGCCGGGCCCGCCACGGGACCCGCGCCGTTCTCTCAAGGAGCTGGCATGAACCGTTCACCCTACTGGCCGCAGTCGGCCCTCAAACCGTTGACCCTGGCCGTGCTGTTAGCGCTGCCTGGCGTTGTTCTGGCGGATGACGCCACCGCCTCAGGCACCGCCGAAACCAGTGCCGAGCAAGACGCGCCGAAACTCAAAACCGTGGTGGTCACCGCCCGGCGCCGCGAAGAAGCCGCGCAAGAGGTGCCCACGCCGATCACCACCTTGTCGGGCGCCAATCTGGAGACGCAGAAGGTCTACCGTATTCAGGATTTGCAGCAGGCGCTGCCCAGCGTCAACGTCGCGTATGTGCACGCTCGCGTGTCCAGCCTGGCGGTGCGCGGCATCGGCAACAACCCCGCCAGCGACGGCCTGGAAGGCAGCGCCGGGGTTTACCTGGACAACGTCTACCTGGGCCGGCCCGGCATGGCCGCCTTCGACTTGCTCGACGTGGAACAACTGGAGTTGCTGCGAGGGCCGCAGGGCACCTTGTTTGGCAAAAACACCACGGCCGGCGTGCTCAACATCACCACGCGCGGGCCGACCTTTACACCCGAGCACAGCCTGGAAGTGTCGGGCGGCGAGCGCGGTTTCTTCCAGACCAAGGGCTCGGTGTCGGGGCCGCTGACCGATACCCTGGCCGGGCGCCTGTCTTTCTACCGCACCCGCGACGACGGTTATCTGGACAACGACTACGACAACCGCAAGCTGCTCGGCGGCGAACGCGAAGGGCTGCGCGGCCAATTGCTGTTCAAGCCCAATGACGATTTCAGCCTGCGCTGGATCAACGAATACAACGAAGAAAACTCCACCAGCGGCAGTTCGGTGATTTATGGCGGCGGCAAAACCTTTTGGGACCGCGCGACCCTGGTCGGCGCCAAGCCGCAAGTGGGGCGCAGCAATATCGACGGCCGCCAGAACGTCAGCGTGCACCAGAACGCCAGCTCGGTTGAAGCCAACTGGAACCTCGACGGCGGCTACACGCTGACTTCCATCAGCGCTTACCGCTACTGGCACTTCAACCCGGCCAACGACGCCGACCAGCTCGAGGTGCCGGTGATCAAGGACTACGGCTACGAGGTGCACGACCGTCAGTTCTCGCAAGAAATTCGCCTGGCCTCGCCCAAGGGCGAGACCTTCGATTACGTGGTCGGCGCGTATGCGTTCAAACAGGATTTGGGCAACCGCATTTTCTCGGACCTGGGGCCGCTCGCCGACCTCAACCTGATCGGTGCCAACCTCAACGCGCTGAACAATATCTACAGCGAAACCCACGGCAAGGTGGATACCGAAAGCTATGCCTTGTTCGGCCAGGCCACCTGGCACCTCACCAATCGCCTCGACTTCACAGCGGGCCTGCGCGGCACCTACGAAGAGAAAACCGCCAGCGTCGAACGGCTTGCGCCAGTGGGCGGCGGCACGGCGGTGGTGGTGCCCGGCGTGGTCGACGGCAACGCGGTGCGCGCCTCGCAAGTGGGCGCTTACGACAGTGGCGAAATTGGCCTGCACAACGCCGCGCCATCGGCCTTGCTCAGCCTGAGCTACCGCTTCACCGACGATGTGCTGGGTTACGCCTCGTTGTCCCACGGCGAGAAATCCGGCGGGGTCAACCTGGCGATTGCTTCGGCGCCTACCGCGGGAGCCGACTCGCTGCTGGTGGGCCCGGAGCGCGCCAACGATGCAGAGCTGGGCATCAAAACCCAACTGTTCAACGACCGCGTGCAGTTCAACACCAACATTTTCTGGACGGGCGTCAACGGCTACCAAGCCACCTCGTACTACCAACCGCCAGGCTCGGCCACCGGTTACCAGCTGCTGACCAACGCCGGCACCGTGCGCTCGCGTGGGGTGGAATTCGAAGCCTCGGTGCTGCCGGTGCGCGGCCTGACCATCAACGCCAACGGCTCGTTTAACGACGTTACCTACCTGGACTTCAAAAACGCTCCGTGCCCAGCCGAGGCGCCTGGCAGCAACTGCGACCTCAGCGGTGAGCGCGTGGCTGGCGCGTCGCGCTGGATTGGCAACCTCAACGCCGAATACAAATTCCCTCAGGTGAACCGTTTCGAACCCTACCTGGTGGGCAGCTACAGCTACCGCTCGCAAGCGGAGGGCACGCTGGATAACTCCAACCTGGCGACCATCGACGGCTACGCGCTAACCAACCTCAGCGCCGGCGTACGGGTAGAAACCGGCGACGGTCTGCTCGACGCCTCGTTGTGGGTGAAAAACGCCTTCGACAAAGAGTATTACCAAGCCGTCGGCACCGCCGGCAACGGCCTGTACACCGCCTCCCTGGGCCAGCCGCGAACGGCCGGCGTAACCCTGCGCTACGACTTTTGAGGTTGCCATGAGTAACGCGAAACACATGACCCTCGGCGCCTTTTTAATGGGCAGCGGCCATCACCTGGCCGCCTGGCGCCACCCCCGCGCTTACGCCGACGGTGGGCTGAACTTCGCCCACTTCAAACGCCTGGCGCAGACCGCAGAGCGCGGCAAGTTCGACGCGATTTTCTTCGCCGATAACCTGGCCATGCTAGGCGACGGCGAGTTGGGCAAATACACCGCCATGGGCGAGGTGTTCGACCCGCTGGTGCTGCTCTCGGGCCTGGCGACTGTGACCGAACACATCGGCCTTATTTCGACGGTGTCCACCAGCTACAACGAGCCCTACTTGCTGGCGCGCAAATTTGCCTCGCTCGACCACCTGAGTGGCGGGCGCGCTGGGTGGAATCTGGTGACCTCGGCGCTGGATCAGGAAGCGCAGAATTTTGGCCGCGACAAACACTTCGAACACGACGACCGCTACCAGCGTGCCGAAGAGTTTATCGACGTGGCCACCGGCCTGTGGGACAGCTGGGACGACGACGCCTTCGTGCGCGACAAAGCACAAGGCGTGTACTTTGAGCCCGACAAATTGCACACCCTCAACCACAAAGGCGCGCACTACCAAGTACGCGGCCCGCTGAATATTCCGCGCTCACCGCAAGGCTATCCGGTGCTGATTCAGGCCGGCTCTTCGGAACCGGGAAAAGTGCTGGCCGCGCGCACGGCCGAAGTGGTGTTTACCGCCCAGCAAACCCTGGCCAACGCACAGGCGTTTTACGCCGACCTTAAAAGCCGGTTGCCGGCCTATGGCCGTGCGGCGGATGCGTTGAAAATCATGCCCGGCATTTCCCCGGTACTCGGCCTTACGCAGAGCGAAGCGGAAGATAAATACGCCGAGCTGCAAGCGCTGGTCGAACCGCGCGTTGGGCTCGGCTTGCTTGCCGGCATGGCGGGCGGTTTCGACCTGTCGGCCTACGACCTGGACGGCCCGCTGCCCGAGTTGCCCACCAGCAACGCCATGCAAAGCCGCCAGCACCTGTTCATCGACCTGGCCCGCCGCGAAAACCTGACAATTCGCCAGCTCTACCTGAAAATCGCCGGCGCCCGCGGGCACCACACCGCCGTGGGCACTCCGCTGCAGATTGCCGACCTGCTGGAAGAATGGTTTACCCAGGGCGGCGCCGACGGCTTCAACATCATGCCGCCGTTCCTGCCTGAAGGGCTGGACCAGTTTGTCGACCTGGTGGTGCCGGAGCTGCAGCGGCGTGGCTTGTTTCGCCGCGAATACAGTGGCAACACGCTGCGCGACAACCTGGGCCTGGCGCGGCCGCAGAGTCGATATCGGTAGGTTGGCTGCATCGGTCCCCCTCGCCCGCTTGCGGGAGAGGGGCTAGGGGAGAGGGGCTTTGATCTTCCCGCCTGCCAGCTCCGTGTTCGGCTGAATATTCTGGATCCCCGCGTTCGCGAGGATGACGGTGTGATGGGCCATAGAGTTGTGATCCTGAACGGTGCGCGCCCGCCGCAATGAACCCCTCCGTAGCCACCTCAACATCCCCAGCGCCCCGTTTACGTGCGATCCTCTGCCCCACGCATCGCCACTGGCGCGATTTTGGTGCCGGGGTGCAGGGACGGGTAGCGAAACCACCGGCTCCGCCCCGGCTGGCATAAGTCTTGCGCGGCTCACAGCCCGCCAAGGCTCGCAGGAGGCACGCCGTGTCGATTCATGTCGCATTGCACCACGTTACCCACTACCGCTATGACCGTGCGGTAGACCTTGGCCCGCAAATCGTGCGTTTGCGCCCGGCGGCCCATAGCCGTACGCGCGTGCTCTCGTACGCGCTGAAAGTGCTGCCCGAAAAGCACTTCATCAATTGGCAACAAGACCCTCAGGGCAATTACCTGGCGCGCCTGGTGTTCCCGGAGAAAACCACCGAGCTGCGCATCGAGGTCGATCTGGTCGCCGAAATGGCGGTGTTCAACCCGTTCGATTTCTTCCTCGAGCCCTACGCCGAAAAAATTCCGTTCACCTATTCGGCCGATGAAAAGCGCGAGCTGACGCCGTACCTGGCGACCCTCGACCCCACGACAAAATTCGACGCCTACGTCGCCAGCATTGAGCGCAAGCCGCTGCCGACCATTGATTTCCTCGTCGCCCTGAACCAGCGCCTGAGCCAGGACATCAGCTACCTGATCCGCATGGAGCCCGGCGTGCAAACGCCTGAGCAAACCCTGGTCAATGCCTCCGGCTCGTGCCGCGATTCGGCCTGGTTGCTGGTGCAGATTCTGCGCAGCCTCGGCCTGGCGGCGCGGTTCGTTTCCGGCTACCTGATTCAACTGACCGCCGACGTCAAAGCCCTCGACGGCCCCAGCGGCACCACCGTGGACTTCACCGACCTGCATGCCTGGTGCGAGGTGTATTTGCCCGGCGCCGGTTGGGTGGGGCTCGACCCAACATCCGGCCTGTTTGCCGGCGAAGGCCATATTCCGTTGGCGTGCAGCCCGGAGCCTTCCTCCGCGGCGCCCATCAGTGGCGTGGTGGAGCCGTGCGAAGCGGAGTTCACCCACGAGATGTCGGTGGAGCGCATCTGGGAAGCGCCGCGCGTGACCAAGCCGTACACCGAGGAGCAATGGCTGGAGATCGAGCGCCTTGGCCGGCAGATTGATCACGACCTGCTCGAAGGCGACGTGCGCCTGACCATGGGCGGCGAGCCGACCTTTGTGTCCATCGACGACCCCGACGGCCCCGAGTGGAACACCGACGCCCTGGGCGATAACAAACGCAAACTCTCCGCCGAGCTGTACCAGCGCATGCGCAAGCGCTACGCGCCCAAAGGCCTGGTGCATTTCGGCCAGGGCAAGTGGTACCCGGGCGAGCAACTGCCGCGCTGGTCGCTGAACTGTTTCTGGCGCCACGACGGCGAGCCGATCTGGCACAACCCGGCGCTGGTCGCCGATGAAACCCAGAACTACGAAGCCGATGGCGCGCTCGCCGGGCGCTTCCTCGCCAGCGTGGCCGAGCGCCTGCAACTGCCCGGCGAGTTCGTGTTTCCCGCCTACGAAGACAATTTCTATTACCTCTGGCGCGAGGGCGCGTTGCCTAAGAACGTCAGCGCCGAAGATTCGCGCCTGAGCGATGAAATGGAGCGCGCGCGGCTGCGAAAAGTCTTCGCGCAGGGTTTGGACAAGGTCATTGGCCAGGTGCTGCCGCTGGCTCGCACCGCAGACGGCGACGCCTGGCAAAGCGGGCGCTGGTATTTGCGCGACGAACACTGCCGGCTGGTGCCGGGCGACTCGGCCATGGGTTATCGCTTGCCGCTGGCATCGCAGCCGTGGGTGAAGGCGGCAGAGTTTCCGTTTGTGCATGTGCCCGACCCGAATCAGAGCTTCGCCGAATTGCCGTCCAGCGATGCGCTGCGCGTGTTGCCGGCTGAGCGCGGGGAGACGCCGGCCACGACGGATGTACGCGAGCCGAAGATCGACGAGTCGGCTCATTGGCTGACGCGCACCGCCTTGTGCGCCGAAGCGCGCGACGGGCGCTTGTACCTGTTTATGCCGCCGCTCGCCGCGCTTGAGGATTACCTGACGTTGGTCAACGTCATCGAGGCCTGCGCCGAGGAGCTGCATTGCCCGGTGCTGCTCGAAGGCTACGAGCCGCCCAGCGATCCGCGTTTGGGCAACTTCCGCGTCACGCCCGACCCCGGCGTGATTGAAGTGAACGTGCAGCCCTCGTCCAGTTGGGAGCAGTTGGTTGAGCGCACCGAGTTTCTCTATGAAGAAGCGCGGCAAACCCGGCTGACCACCGAAAAATTCATGATCGACGGCCGCCACACCGGCACCGGCGGCGGGAACCACTTTGTGCTCGGTGGCGCCACGCCGGCCGACTCGCCGTTTCTGCGCCGCCCCGATTTGCTGCGCAGCCTGATCAGCTATTGGCACAATCACCCGTCGTTGTCGTACCTGTTTTCCGGGCTGTTTATCGGCCCGACGTCCCAGGCGCCGCGCATCGATGAAGCGCGCAACGACTCGTTGTACGAGCTGGAAATCGCCTTCTCGCAAATGCCGGCGCCGGGCGAAGAATGCCCGCCGTGGATTGTCGACCGCCTGCTGCGCAACCTGCTGATTGACGTGACCGGCAACACCCACCGCGCCGAGTTCTGCATCGACAAACTCTATTCGCCCGACAGCGCCAGCGGCCGTCTCGGTTTGCTGGAACTGCGCGGTTTCGAAATGCCGCCCCATGCGCGCATGAGCCTGACCCAACAACTATTGCTGCGTGCGCTGGTGGCGCGTTTCTGGCGCGAGCCTTACGCGCCGCCGAAACTGGCGCGCTGGGGCACGGAGCTGCACGACCGCTTCCTGCTGCCGCACTTTATCCAGCAAGACTTCGCCGACGTGATCGTCGACCTGAACAACGCCGGCTATCCGCTGCGCGCTGAGTGGTTCGACGCGCATCTGGAGTTTCGCTTCCCGAAAATCGGTGATTACGCCGTGGCCGGTATCGAGCTGGAACTGCGGCAGGCGCTGGAACCGTGGCATGTATTGGGCGAGGAGGGCGGTGGCGGCGGCACGGTGCGCTATGTCGATTCCTCGCTGGAGCGCGTGCAGGTGAAAATCAACGGCCTGCCGCCGCAGCGCTACCTGCTCACCTGCAACGGTGTTGCTGTGCCGCTGCAGCCGACCGGGCGCGTGGGCGAGTTCGTTGCCGGCGTGCGCTTTCGCGCCTGGCAGCCATACAACGCGCTGCAGCCGACCATTGGCGTGCACGCGCCGTTGGTGTTCGATTTGCTGGATACCTGGATGCAGCGCTCGCTGGGCGGTTGTCAGTATCATGTCGCCCACCCCGGCGGACGCAATTACGAGACCCTGCCGGTAAACGCCAACGAAGCGGAAAGCCGGCGCATGGCGCGCTTTTTCCGCCTTGGGCATAACCCCGGCCAGTTGTCGGTGCCGACGTTGCAGATCAACGATGAGCTGCCGATGACCTTGGACCTGCGCCTGCATCGACGCTGACCGGTTTCGCCCTTGGCAAGCGCCGCCCAGAGCAGGTGGCGCGCCATGGGTGATATTGCCGGGCTGCGCTACGCTTTTGAGCGGTACTTTCTGATTTCCTGTCGTCTGCCGAGCGTTACATGCCTGACCTGCTAGACCTGTACCGGCTGACACCGGGTAGCTACCACGAGATGCTCGACAGCGAGGGCAACCTGCGCGCGCATTGGCGGCGGCTGTTCGACCAACTGCAGCGCAGCAGCGTGTTGCAACTGGCGCAGCGCCAGGCGTTGCTGACGCGGCAAATTCAGGAAAACGGCGTGACCTACAACGTCTACGCCGACCCCAAAGGCGCCGACCGGCCGTGGGAATTGGACCTGCTGCCCCATCTTCTGCCCGCTGATGAATGGCAGAAAATCGCCGCCGGCATCGCCCAGCGCGCCAAGCTGCTCAACAGCGTATTGGCCGATTTGTACGGCCCACAAACCCTGATCGCCAAAGGCTTGTTGCCAGCGGAATTGATCTTCGGTCACAACAATTTTCTCTGGCCGTGCCAAGGCGTCGAACCGCCGGATGGCACGTATTTGCATGTGTACGCCGTGGACCTGGCGCGCACGCCCGATGGCCGCTGGTGGGTCACGGCCGACCGCACCCAGGCGCCGTCGGGTGCCGGTTATGCCCTGGAAAATCGGCAGATTGTTTCCCGCGCATTTCCCGAGTTGTACCGCGACTTACAAATTCAGCACCTCAACGCCTTCTTCCGCACCTTGCAGGAAACCCTGGCCCGCCAGGCGCCCACCGACGGCGAGGTGCCGCTGGTGGTGCTGCTGACGCCGGGGCGCTTTAACGAAAGCTACTTCGAACATTTGTACCTGGCGCGCCAGCTCGGTTATCCGCTGGTAGAAGGCGGCGACCTGACCGTTCGTGACGCCACTGTGTACCTGAAAACCCTCAGCGGTTTGCGCCGTGTGCACGCGATCATGCGCCGGCTCGACGACGACTTCTGCGACCCGCTGGAGCTGCGCACCGACTCCGCCCTCGGCGTGCCGGGGCTGCTCGAAGCGGTGCGCCAAGGCCGCGTGCTGGTGGCCAACGCGCTTGGCAGCGGCGTGTTGGAATCGCCGGGTTTGCTCGGCTTTCTGCCGCAGATCAATCAGCATTTGTTCGGCGAAGATTTGCTCTTGCCGTCGATTGCCACCTGGTGGTGCGGCGAAGAGCCGGTGCTGGAACAGGCGCTGGAAAAACTGCCGGGGCTGCTGATCAAGCCCGCCTTCCCGTCGCAAAGTTTCACCCCGGTGTTTGGTCGCGACCTCAGCCAAGCGCAGCGCGAAGCCCTGGCCAAACGCATTCGTAAACGCCCCTACGCCTATGTGGCGCAGGAACTGGCGCAGCTGTCGCAGGCGCCGGTGTGGCAGCCGGAGAATGGGCAGTTACAGCCGCGCGCCATTGGCATGCGCGTGTACGCCGTGGCCGATGCCGACGGTTATCGCATTCTGCCCGGCGGCCTGACGCGGGTGGCCACCGAGGCCGACGCCGACGTGGTGTCGATGCAGCGCGGCGGTGCCAGCAAAGACACCTGGGTGCTGGGCGAGCCGGCGCCGGGCGGGGAAACTAAGCCCAATCCAAAGAACCTCGGGGGTCTCGGCCTGGTGCGGCGCGACCCGTATCTGCCGTCGCGCATCGTTGAAAACCTGTTCTGGTTTGGCCGCTACTGCGAGCGCTGCGACGACAGCGCGCGACTGCTGCGCATCATGCTCGCGCGCTATGTCGAGGGCGACGATCCGCTGGCGCTGCAAGCGGCGGTGGAATTGGCCGAAAGCCTGAAACTGCTGCCCGAAGCCGGCGACCTGCACGACCGCTTGCTGGTCGCTTTGATGGGCCCGGATTGGCCCGCCAGCCTGCGCGCCAACCTGCTGCGCTTGCAGTGGGCGGCCTCGCAAGTGCGCGGCAAACTCTCGCGTGAGAACTGGCAAGCGCTGGTGCAGCTGCAACACGACGCGCAGATTCTCGACAGCGAAAAACCCGACTTCGGCGAGCTGCTGGATTTTCTCAACCGCTTGGTAATGTCACTCGCCGCGCTCTCGGGGTTTGCCCTGGACGACATGACCCGCGACGAGGGCTGGCGCTTTCTCATGGTGGGCCGGCAAATCGAGCGCCTGCAATTTCTCAGCAGCAGCCTGGCCGAGTTTCTTCATGGCGTGGCGGTGTTCGACCAGGTCGGCCTGGAATGGCTGCTGGAGCTGGGCAACAGCAGCATCACCTACCGGTCGCGCTACATGGCGGTGCCGCAGTTGATTCCCGTGCTCGACTTGCTCTTGCTCGACGAGCAGAACCCCCACGCCGTGCTGTTCCAGCTGCGCTTGGCCGTACGCTCGCTCAGTCGCCTTAACGAAGACTTCGCCGCGCCGCGTGAAGTCGGGCTGTCGCTGTTGGCTGAGCGCCTGGCGGCATTCGACCTCGGCAGCCTGGAAAACCAGTTGTTTGGCGTGACCAGTTTGCGGGCGGTGCTGGACGGTCTGGTGGTGCTGCTCAAGCAGGTATCAGAAGCGGCCGGCCATGCCTCGGACCGCTTAGCGCTGCGCCATTTCGCCCATGTCGATGACGTCAGCAAACAAACGGTGTCGGTGTAATGAGCGCGCGCTACCAGATTCTTCACGACACCCATTACCGCTACGACAGCCCGGTGTCGCTGGCCCAACAACTGGCGCATTTGTGGCCGCGCCCTAGCCCCTGGCAGATTTGCGTGGAGCAAGAGCTGCACATCAACCCGGAGCCCACCAGCCGCCGCGATGAGCAGGATGTATTCGGCAACCCGGTCACCCGCCTGGCCTTCGAACGGCCCCACGACGAGTTGCAAGTGAACGCCCGCCTGGTGGTGGAACTGCGCGAGCAACCGGCGCTGGATTTTCGCCAATCGCCCGCCTGGGACCACACCCGCAGCGTGCTCACCTACAACGGCAAACCCAAGCCCGACGCGGTGCTCGACGCCTGCCGCTTCTGCTTCGAGTCGCCGTATGTGCGCTTGAAAAAAGCCTTCTCCGACTACGCCGACAGCTGCTTTCCGCCCAGCCGCCCGCTGTTGCTTGGCGTGCAGGCGCTGATGGAAAAAATCTTCCGCGAATTCACCTTTGACGCCGAAGCCACCCAGGTGGCGACGCCGCTGGTGGAAGTGCTGGAGCGGCGCCGTGGCGTGTGCCAAGACTTCGCCCACCTGATGCTCGCCTGCTTGCGCTCGCGCGGTTTGGCGGCGCGTTACGTCAGCGGCTACCTGCTCACCCAGCCACCGCCCGGCCAACCCCGGCTGATCGGCGCCGACGCCTCCCATGCGTGGGTGTCGGTGTACTGCCCGAGCCTCGGCTGGGTCGACTTCGACCCCACCAACAACGTGCGCCCGGCACTGGAACACATCAGCCTCGCCCGAGGCCGCGACTTCTCCGACGTCTCACCGCTGCGTGGTGTGATTTTGGGAGGCGGAAGCCATGATCCTGACGTGCAGGTGACCGTAATTCCGCTGTAAGGCCAATCGCAGGTTCTGGATGCTTTTTGTAGGAGAGGCTTTAGCCTCGATGCTCTTGATGGTTGAAGAGCATCGAGGCTAAAGCCTCTCCTACAGGTGTTCGCGTGTGCGAGCCGCAAGCGCTGTCGGCCGCCCGGCCTGGCTCACTCTCCCTCCACCCACCGTCATTCCCGCGAAGGCGGCGGTCCGACGATTCGGAATCCAGAGTCTTGAGCCGAGCGGCGTTGCTTGGACAATCACCGCGCCTGGATCCCCGCGTGCGCGAGGATGACGGGTATTTTGTTCGAGGCATTCGGTCAAGTCAGGCCTTTCCGCAATCCACGTAGGCCTTGGTTTTTATTTTATGTGGAACTATAGTGCCAACTCTGTAGGAAACAAAAACTCACAAAAAGCCTAGCGGAGCCCGCCATGCGTATCGCCACCTTGTCTGTATTAGCCGTTTCCGTGTTGCTGGCCGCGTGCGGCGAGCCGGAGAAACCGGCGGTGACCCACGTTGATTTCCAGAAAGAACTGCAAGCCAAGCTGATCAAGGCCAAGGCCGGCGACGTTATCGACATTCCCGCCGGCACCTATCAGCTCGATCGCAGCCTGAGCCTCAAGGCCAGTGGCGTGACCATCAAGGGCGCGGGCATGGATAAAACCGTGCTCAGTTTCAAAGGCCAGAAAAGCGGCGCCGAAGGGCTGCTGGTGGATGCCTCCGATTTCACCATCGAAGACTTGGCCTTCGAAGACACCAAAGGCGATTCGCTGAAAGTCGTCGGCGGCAAGAACATCATCATCCGCCGCGTGCGCACCGAATGGACGGGCGGCCCGGCGACCGAGAACGGCGCCTACGGCATCTACCCGGTGCAAACCGAAAACGTGCTGGTGGACGGCGTGGTGGCCATCGGTGCATCGGATGCCGGCATTTACGTCGGCCAGTCGCGCAACGTGGTGGTGCGCAACAGCCGGGCGGAGAAGAACGTGGCCGGTATCGAAATCGAAAACACCATCGGCGCCGACGTCTACGACAACGTCGCCACTGGCAACACCGGCGGCATTCTGGTGTTCAACATGCCCAACCTGCAGCAGGCCGGGCGCGCCACCCGGGTGTACAAAAACAAGGTGCAGGGCAATAACCACGACAACTTCGGCCACAAGGGCACGCCCGTCGCTAGCGTGCCGGCGGGCTCCGGCGTGGTGATCAACTCCAACGATCAGGTGGAAATTTTCGACAACGATATCGGCGAGCACAAAACCGCCAACCTGATCGTCAGCAGCTACTTCAGCACCGGCTACACCAACCTTTCCACCGCCGAAGGCTTCGACCCGTATCCGGAAAGTATCTACATCTACGGCAACCGCTTTGGCCCAGGTGGCGACAGCCCCGACAACCTCGAACTCAAAGCCCTGCGCATCAGCCAGTTCGGCCTCAGCGGGCGTCTGCCGGACATTCTCTGGGACGGCTACGTCAACGTCGACAAAGTCAAAGACGGCAAGCTGCCGCCTGACTTGGCAATTTGCGTGGATAACGGCGCCGCGCAGTTGCTCAACGTCGACGCCCCCAATGGCTACAAAAACATCAGCTCCGACATGAGCAGCCACGCCTGCAGCCTGCCGAAACTGCCGGCCATCGAACTGGCCTCGGCCAAAGCGGGGCAGGGTGCATGAAGGCATGGTTAGTGTTGGCGGGCGCGCTGCTGCTGGCGGCGTGCTCCAAGCAGTCGGCACCGTTGTACTTGCCCGAAGGCGAGAACTACCCGCAAACCCTGAGTGAGTGGGGCATGTTGAAACTCGGCGACGGGCATTTGCAGCCGGTCGCCGAGGCCACGCCCTACGACCTCAACACGCCGCTGTTCACCGATTACGCGCACAAGATGCGCACCGTGTGGATGCCCAAGGGCGAAGCGGCGGCGTATGGCGAGGAGCATTTCGACTTCCCCGTCGGCACCGTGCTGAGCAAAACCTTTTACTACCCCAAGGATGAACAAGGCCGCCTGCGCCGCAACAACCAGGACGACCGCGACCCCAGCACCGGCCTGACCCTGGCCCGCGTGCATCTGGTGGAAACGCGCATTTTGCTCAAGCAGAAAAACGGCTGGGTGGCGCTGCCGTATGTGTGGGACGAGAAACAACAGGAAGCACACCTGGAACTGGCCGGCGACAGCCAAAGCCTGAGCCTGCTCGACGACGCCGGGCAAACCCTGGCCGTGGGCTACGAAGTGCCAGATGCCAACCAGTGCGCCGGCTGCCATGAGGAAAGCCATGGCCAGGGCATCAATCCGCTGGGACCGAAAGCCCGGCATCTGAACAAAGACGTGGTGTACGCCGACGGCACCGCTAACCAATTGCAGCACTGGCAGCAAAAGGGCCTGCTCAGGGGCTTGCCGGCCGAACTGGCGGGCGTGCCGCAAAACGCGCTCTGGGGCCATCCGCGCGCGGGCGAAACCCTGGAGAACCAAGCGCGCAGCTACCTCGACGCCAACTGCGCTCACTGCCACAACCCGAAAGGGCCGGCGCGTACGTCGGGGTTGATGCTCAATTTGGCGACGGCCACGGGCATTCACAGCGGTATCTGCAAGCAGCCGGTGGCGGCGGGGAAAGGGTCGGGAAATCGCTTGGTGGATATTCATCCGGGCCAGCCGGATGAGTCGGTGCTGATCTACCGCATCGACAGCACCGACCCCAGCGTGATGATGCCCGAGCTGGGGCGCTCAGTGGTTCATCGCGAAGGGGTGGAGATGCTCACGCGCTGGATTGCCAGCCTGGAGGGCGGTTGCTGACCGGCGCGTGTAGGCGGATTACTCGCTGGGTTTGTCGTCGACTGCGTCGGTGTCTGGCTCAGCGCTTTCTTCTGGCTGCTCGGCTTGGCCGTGGGCCAGTTTGCGCTGGCGCTTCTCTTCTTTCTTCTGTTCTTTGGCAAGGTCGCGCTGTTGCTTGGCGAAGTTGTAATTGGGTTTGGCCATAAAGTCCTCTGCTGGTGTCGGTGCGCATTGCCTTTGAGTAAAGCCCACGCGCAGTGATTTGCGCAGTGGGCCAGGCAGTTGGCTGAAGGTGTCAGGTGGGCGTGCGGTCTACCCATTTGGGCGCGACCGAAGGTTTCCAATCCGCCATGGCGGCAATCAGGTCGGTGGGTGACTCGTTGATTTGCAGCATCTCCCGGTGCGGCGCCCGCACGAAGCGTTCGGCCACCAGGTGATCGAGAAAGTCATTGAGCTTGGCATAGAAGCCGTTCACTTCCAGCAGGCCCAACGGCTTGCTGTGGTAGCCGAGTTGGCCCCAGGTCCAGACTTCAAATAATTCTTCCAGCGTACCCAGGCCGCCGGGCAGGGCGATAAAACCGTCGCTCAGTTCGGCCATTCGCGCTTTGCGTGCGTGCATGCCGTCCACCACTTCCAGGCGAGTCAGGCCAGGGTGGCCGATCTCTGCGTCTTTCAGCGATTGCGGAATGATACCGACCACTTCGCCGCCGGCCGCAAGTGCCGCGTCAGCGACCGTACCCATCAAGCCGACCTTACCGCCGCCGTACACCAGGCGGATGTTTTGCTCGGCCAAGGCACGGCCCAGATTCACCGCCGCTTCGGTATAAACCGGGTTGGCCCCCGGGCTGGCACCACAGAACACACACAGCGAACGCAACGACATAAGCCACTCCACAGACAAAAATGCGTCCACAGGGTAGCCGCTGACGGCGCGCTCACCAAGGTTTAAACGTGGCGCAGTTCCTCGGCGCACGTACCGCTGGCGCCACAGGCGTAGGCAGCGAGCAAGCTGCGGATCAGGTCGTTGAATGTCATGGCAAGCGCCTCGTCGAATGAGCGCCTAGGCTACGTAACGCCGAGCGTTTGAGCCGTTTAATTGTTTCGATGAGCGCCATAGCACCTTGGCCGTGCGGCTTTTTGCCTCGCGTTTGCTTGAACTCGACTGTGTTATCAACCGTCTGTTTAAACACGTAGTACTTGTTCGTCACTGTAAAACCGGGCGCATTGCCCACCCTGCCAAGGAGTTCACCATGCTTCGCAAGCTCGCACTCGCTTCCGTACTTTCGCTGGCCAGCCTTCAGGCATTCGCCGCCGATTGCTCCGTTACCGTCGACTCCACTGACCAGATGAGCTACGACACCAAAGAAATCAAAATCAGCAAAAGCTGCAAAACCTTCACCGTAAACCTGACTCACAGCGGTTCGCTGCCTAAAAACGTCATGGGCCATAACCTGGTCATCGCCAAAACCGCCGACATGGCTGGCGTAACCGGCGACGGCATGGGTGCTGGTATCGACGCCAACTACCTGAAAGCCGGCGACGACCGCGTGATCGCCCACACCAAAATCATTGGTGCTGGCGAGAAAGACTCGGTGAGTTTTGACGTGAGCAAACTGAAAGCGGGCGACGATTATTCGTTCTTCTGCTCGTTTCCAGGCCACTCCAGCATGATGAAAGGCGCTGTGACCTTGGTTGACTAAGGACGGCTTTCTGGTCGTCGGCCATACGGCGCTGAAGGCTTAGCGCCGTTTTTTTGTGGGAGCGGCTTTAGCCGCGATGCTCTTAGCTTCATGAGCATCGCGGCTAAAGTCGCTCCTACAAAAAAAAACGCAGCTCCATCGCTACCGCGAATCCGTCATTTTGAAGATGCCCTGGGCATTGCTGCTGTCGAAATGCAGGTCCAACTCGCCTGTTTCTTCATCCACTTCCCGCTGAATAAATTCCACAAACGAACCCGGTACGGTGCGCTGCACGGTTTGGCCGTGGGCGTCGATAAAGTCGCGGTGCACTTGCACGGCTTTGTAGGCGGTTTGCATGACGCGGCGGGAGCTGGAGGTTTCGATGCTGTCTTTCATCGGCCGCTGCAAGGTGCGCTGGTGGTCGACCACCGCTTGCAGGTCGCTTACGCGGTCGGTGAGGTGGTTGAAGCGGTTGCCTTCGGTGGCGATCCAGGCCATTTCCGCGCTTTCGCTGAGCAACGCCTGGTAATCACTTTCCTGAACCGTCGCGTGCTGGCAGTCGAAGGCTTGGTACAGGGCGGGCAGCAATTGCAGGGCGGCGGCCACGGTGCAATGGCGGGTTTGGCGCAAAGTGCGCAGCGTGGCCAGGTGCTCGGCGGTCAGTGGGTCGCGGCTGGTTTCGCACACGCGCGTGACGGCCTGCTGGAAGGCTTCGCTGAACCGACCGGGGTGCAGTTCCGAGACAAAGAACTGGGCGATGTCGGCGGGCAGGTCCATCTGCCGGTAGGCGTAGCCGGTCATTTTCAGTTTGGTCAGGGGATACGTGCGCACATCGGTAAAACCCAGCGGTTCCAGCAAGCGCGTGAAGGCATGGCGGCCCCGGGGCAGGGCGCCGTTCTCGGGCCAGTCGACGGTGCGGATGGCGCCGTGGTCGAACACCACCTGGCGGCCGTCTTGGCGCTGCTCTTCTACATACAACCGGCCGTTGGGCACCGCTTCCACCAGTTTATGGAACAGGCTCAGGTTCAGCGCTTCCGCCAGCCACACGCGGTGCAGCTGTTGCTCGGTGTTGGCGAAGCCGGCCAACCCTTCGGGAATGGCGACATGGGCAAACACCCACTCGGCGGCGGCCTCGCCGAGGGTGGCAGCGACAAGCTGGAACAAGTGGGCATCACGGGACATGGCGGCGGCTCTTGGGCTATTTCGTGTGGCTATCAAACCTGTCGACGCGGCGAGCGACAAGCGAAAAAAACTGCCGGGTTCATTCCATAAATTCGTATTGGCGGCTTAGTCGATCTGCTCGTGAATCCAGCGCACGAAGTCGCGCACTTTTGGCACTTCGGCGGCGTGTTCAGCGTACGCCAGGTAATAGGCGCTGTTGCCGGTCAGGCTGTGTTGCCACGGGATCACCAGCTTGCCTTCGGCCAGTTCTTCCTCCACCAGAAAGCGCGGCAGCAGCGCCACGCCGCAGCCGACCTGGGCGGCGCGAATGCACATGTAAAAACTGTCGAAACGCGGGCCGTGGTAGCTGTGCTCGGTGTGTCGGTCCTGGCTTTGAAACCACTCGTGCCAGGCTTCCGGGCGGGTGGCGTTTTGCAGCAGCACCAGGTCGGTGAGTTGGGTGGGATCGGTAAACGGTTCGGCTGGCAACACGCTTGGGGCGCAGACCGGCACCATTTCCTCGCCAAACAAGCGCACGCATTCGGCACCCGGGCGAGCGCTCTGGCCGAAGTAGAACGCCACGTCGCTAAGGCCCTGCGCCAGTTCGTCGGGCTCCAGCTCGTTGCGCACGTCCAGGTGAATATTCGGATGACGCAGCCGCCAGCCTTTCAAACGCGGCACCAACCAGCGCGCGCCGAAGGTCGGCAAGGTGGCCACGCGCAGCACTTCGGTTTCGCCGCCATAAGAGCGCAGGTAGTGGGTCGACATTTCCACCTGCGTCAGAATTTTGCGCACCTCGGCCAGGTACAACGAGCCGGCCGGCGTCAGTTGCAAACTTCGGCGCACGCGGCGAAACAGCAAGTGCTGCACCACCTCTTCCAACTGCGCCACCTGCTTGCTCACGGCGCTTTGCGTGAGCGCCAGTTCTTCCGAGGCGCGGGTAAAACTCAGGTGCCGCGCCACGGCTTCGAAGCATTGCAGGGCGGTCAGCGATGGCATGTGGCGCTTGAGCATGGCGGTAGTCGGTCCGGCGGCGGGCGATTGAGGGTTTGGCATTACTAAACGGAATGATGTGTGGAGTAAAGGTCGTTTGTTGCGCGCAGGCGAGCCGGCTATTACTGCTGCCATCACATTTCACCCGTTGGTTAAAAGGTGCCGGACATGGTTGCTGCATTGCTGAACAAATTGGGCGTTGCCCCGTCGCGTTATCAACAGGGCGCCCACGCGGTGCATTCGCCTATCGACGGCAGCCAGATCGGCACGGTCGAGCTACAGGATGCCGCCTCCGTGCAGGCGCAGATCGGCCAGGCCGAAGCCGCCTTTCAGGCCTGGCGCCAGGTGCCGGCACCGCGTCGTGGCGAGTTGATCCGTTTGTTCGGCGAAGCGCTGCGCGCGCACAAGGCCGAGCTGGGCGAACTGGTGTCGTGGGAAGCCGGCAAAATTACCCAGGAAGGCTTGGGTGAAGTGCAGGAAATGATCGACATCTGCGACTTCGCCGTCGGCCTGTCGCGCCAGCTTTATGGCTTGACCATCGCCTCCGAGCGCCCCGGCCACCACATGCGTGAAACCTGGCACCCGCTGGGCGTGGTCGGCGTGATCAGCGCGTTTAACTTCCCAGTTGCCGTGTGGGCGTGGAACACCACGCTGGCCCTGGTATGCGGCAACTCGGTGGTGTGGAAACCGTCGGAGAAAACCCCGCTCACCGCCTTGGCGTGCCAGGCGTTGTTCGACGGCGTGGCCAAGCAATTCAGTGATGCGCCGGCCCACCTCAGCCAAGTCATTATTGGAGCCCGCGAGGCCGGCGAAGCGCTGGTGCAGGACCGTCGCGTGGCGTTGATCAGCGCCACCGGCAGCACGCGTATGGGCCGTGAAGTGGCGCCGATTGTGGCGGCGCGCTTTGCCCGTTCGATTCTGGAATTGGGCGGCAACAACGCGATGATCCTCGCGCCCAGTGCCGACCTTGATATGGCCGTGCGCGGCATTCTGTTCAGCGCCATCGGCACCGCCGGCCAGCGCTGCACCACCTTGCGCCGCCTGATCGCCCACGAATCGGTGAAAGACGAAATCGTTGCGCGCCTGAAAACCGCCTACGCCAACGTGCGCATCGGTCATCCGCTGGAAGGCAATCTGGTCGGGCCGCTGATCGACAAGCAAAGCTTCGACGGCATGCAAGCCGCGCTGGAGCAGGCCAAGCAAGAAGGCGGCACGGTGTTCGGCGGCAGCCGCCAACTCGAAGACACCTTCCCCAACGCCTACTACGTGGCCCCGGCCATTGTGGAAATGCCCGAGCAGAGCGCCGTGGTTCGCCACGAAACCTTCGCGCCAATTCTGTATGTGCTGAGCTATAGCGACTTCGCCGACGCCATCCGCCTGAACAACGATGTGCCGCAAGGCTTGTCGTCCTGCATCTTCACCACCGACGTGCGTGAAGCCGAGCAGTTTATGTCGGCTGTGGGCAGCGACTGCGGCATCGCCAACGTCAACATCGGCCCGAGCGGTGCGGAAATCGGCGGCGCGTTTGGCGGCGAAAAAGAAACCGGCGGCGGTCGCGAGTCCGGCTCGGATGCGTGGCGCGCCTATATGCGTCGGCAGACCAACACCGTTAACTATTCCCGTGAGCTGCCGCTAGCCCAGGGCATCACTTTCGATTGACGAGAAAACTAATGCGCTCGGCCATGCGGCGTTAAACACAGATTCAAAAATGCTCATTGGCTACAGCCAACTCCGCTTTTTTCATCTGTGTTTGCCTTGCCTGACCTTCGCTCGCTACGTTTTCCAATGGTGTGCGGTTGGTTTTTTAGCCGCAACGCGGTCTCCACCTGATCGCGAAGCTGTCCCGTCGTCCCTGCGCGCTTTCCTATTTTGGTCCGAGGTCTTGCTATGCCGTTACAGCAAGCATGTTTGTGGGAACAGGTCACCGCGCAGCGCCCGAAAGCCGAGGCGTTGACGGGTGATTTGAAGGTGGATGTCTGTGTGATCGGTGCCGGCTTCACCGGCTTATCCACAGCGCTGCACTTGCTTGAGCAAGGCAAGCGCGTCGCCATTGTCGAGGCCCATGAAACCGGCCACGGCGGTTCGGGGCGCAATGTCGGGCTGGTGAATGCCGGCATGTGGATCGCGCCCGATGACGTCGAGGCCGGACTCGGTCAGGCCGTCGGCAGCAAGCTGGTGGCAGAGATGGGTAACGCGCCGTCGCTGGTGTTTTCCCTGATCGACAAATACGCCATTGATTGCCAGGCCCAACGCCAAGGCACTCTGCACATGGCCCACAACGCCAGCGGCACGGCCGATTTACAAAGCCGCTGTGCGCAATGGGTGCGTCGCGGCGCGCCGGTGGAAATGATCACCGGCGCGGCCTGCCATGCCGCCACCGGCACCAAACGCATCGATGCGGCGTTGCTTGATCGCCGCGCCGGCACGGTCAACCCCATGGGTTATGTCAGCGGGTTGGCCCGAGCCGTGGTCGGGCTTGGCGGGCAGCTGTTTCATCACTCGCCCGTTACCCGGCTGGAGCGTCAGGGCGCGGATTGGTTAGTGGCAACGGCGCAAGGCTCGGTGGTCGCGGAGAAGGTGGTGTTGGCCTCAAACGCCTACACCGAGGGCGAATGGACGGAGCTGCGGCGTAACTTTTTCCCCGGTGGCTATTACCAAGTGGCCTCGGTGCCCCTCAGCGGTGCGGCGGCCGACAGTATTTTGCCGGGCGGCCAGGGCTCGTGGGACACCCGCCAGGTGCTCAGCAGTATTCGTCGCGACGCCGACGGCCGGCTGCTACTCGGCAGCCTCGGCAGTGCCGTGAACAAACCGATGTGGGCCGTGCGCGCCTGGGCCGACCGCATTCAACAGTTCTACTTTCCGCAGCTGGGCAAAGTGGAATGGGAATGCACCTGGACCGGCACCATCGCCTTCACCCCCGACCACCTCATGCGCCTGTTCGAGCCGGCGCCGGGGTTGGTGGCTGTTACCGGTTACAACGGTCGCGGCGTAACCACGGGAACGGCGGTTGGTCGCGCCTTTGCCCACTATTTGCTCACCGGTTCGCGTGATGCGCTGCCCATGCCGTTTCAGCCCATGGACGGCATCAGCGCGCCCGGCCTGCGCAGCGGGTTGTTCGAACTCGGCTTCTCGCTGTATCACGCAGGCCAGTGTTTGCGGGTGGTGATTTAGGAGGCCCCTGTAACTGTGGGAGCGGCTGGGCGGCATTCCGATTAGCCGCGATGCTTGTGATCTTTTAAAAGCATCGCGGCTAAAGCCGCTCCTACAGTCGTGAAGGCCCGTCATCGCTCCCGACCAGTACAGCTATGTGCCTTTTTCCACCCAAAACGCGACCTGCTTCCAACAATACCGAACCGCTGCACTAGCCTGTATTGGTGCGCGTGCCCGCATTTAGCGCACCAGTGGTGTGCACTTCGGTGACAAGTACAGTTACGACGAGTTGCCCCGATTGGGGTGCATGGTTGCTCTTGCCTGATCGTTAGGTTGCTCTTAATTCTTCCGCAGGGTTGCACCTTGCGTTTTTCTTGGGTTGCACCCTCCCGATGTAGGGCCTTTCGCTGCTGGCTGTAAAACCTTTGACGTTTTTTTTGCGGTTTAAAAAGGGTGTGGCACGCCGCTTGCTCTTTCCTCAGCGCCTTCACATAACCCCTCAGGAGCAAAACTCCATGCCTCACAAGAAAACTTTTAAGAAAGGTATTCTGGCGTTCGCGGTAGCCAGTGCTATGAGCCTGTCTTCCGTTGCTTTTGCCGATATCGTTATCGGCGTAGCCGGTCCGATGACCGGTGGTAATGCCGCATTTGGTGAGCAATTGTGGAAGGGCGCCGAGCAGGCCGCGGCCGATATCAACGCCGCAGGCGGTATCAATGGCGAGCAAATCAAACTGGTTAAAGGCGACGACGCTTGCGAGCCGAAACAGGCCGTAGCGGTTGCCAACCGTCTGGTGGACTCGGACAAAGCAGTCGCCGTAATCGGCCACTTCTGCTCCTCGTCGACCATTCCAGCTTCCGAGGTTTATGACGAAGCCGGCATCATTTCCATTACTCCAGCTTCCACCAACCCAACGGTGACCGAGCGCGGTCTGACCGGCGAATTCCGTATTTGCGGTCGTGACGACCAGCAGGGCGTAGTGGCCGGCGACTACATCGTCGACAAACTGAAGCTGACCAAAGTCGCGATCATTCACGACAAAGACACCTACGGCCAAGGCCTGGCAGACGCCACCAAAGCCCAGCTGACCAAGCGCGGCGTGAAAGAAGTGCTGTACGAAGGCCTGACCCGTGGCGAGAAAGACTTCAACGCCCTGGTCACCAAAATCCGTTCCTCGGGCGCTGAAGTGGTGTACTTCGGTGGCCTGCACGCTGAAGCCGGTCCACTGGTTCGTCAGCTGCGTGAACAAGGTTCGACCGCACTGTTCATCTCCGGCGACGGCATCGTGACCGACGAACTCGTCACCACCGCAGGCGGTGCGCAATACACCAAAGGCGTGCTGATGACCTTCGGCGCCGACCCGCGCAACATCGCTGACGGCAAGCCGGTTATCGAGAAATTCCGCGCCGCCGGTTACGAGCCTGAGGGCTACACCCTGTATTCCTACGCTGCCATGCAGTCCATCGCTGCCGCCTTCACTGGCATCAAAGGCACCGACGGCGCCAAGGCCAGCGCCTGGCTGAAGTCCAACCCGGTGAAAACCGTTATGGGCTCCAAAGAGTGGGATAAGAAAGGCGACCTGAAAGTGTCCGACTACGTGATGTACGAGTGGGATGACAAAGGCAAATACCACCAGCAGTAAGACCGGTGGTTTGTATGAGTAATCGGACCCTGCGGCTTCGCCTGGCGAACCGCGACGTGCGCTTTAACCGTACAGACCACTGACTCGGCTAACCGCTCTGGTACTACAAGTACCCGGGCGGTTAGTGCTTCTGGGCACTGCTGGGTGTCTTGCAAGTGCGGCCAATTGTGGGCCGCCTTGGGCAGCAGTACCCGTCTATCACTAGAGGCGGCAGGCCGAACCCCAGGCCCTGACCCCAACAGACGAGACTGCGTCAATGGACGGTATTTTCCTGCAACAACTGATCAACGGGTTAACCCTGGGGTCGGTCTACGGACTGATTGCCATCGGTTACACCATGGTTTACGGCATCATCGGCATGATCAACTTCGCCCACGGCGACGTGTACATGGTCTCTGCCTACCTCACGGCCATTGGCCTGGCGGTGCTGACCTTTTTCGGTCTCGAATCCTTTCCGTTCCTGATCCTCGGCACACTGGTGTTCACCATCGTGGTGACCGGCGTGTACGGCTGGACCATCGAGCGCATTGCCTACAAACCGCTGCGTAACTCCACGCGGCTGGCTCCGCTGATTTCCGCCATCGGCATGTCGCTGATCCTGCAGAACTACGTGCAGGTTTCCCAAGGCGCGCGTCAGCAAGGCGTTCCGACCTTGCTGGAAGGGGTCATCAAGTTCCATGTGGGCACCGGCTACGTACAGCTGACCTACACCAAACTGTTCATCATCGTCGTGTCGCTGGTGGGCATGGGCGTGCTGACTTACATCATTCAGAACACCAAGCTCGGCCGCATGTGCCGCGCCACCCAGCAAGACCGCAAGATGGCTTCCATCCTCGGTATCAACACCGACCGGGTGATCTCTTATGTGTTCGTGATCGGCGCTTCGATGGCAGCCCTGGCCGGCATGTTGATCACCATGAACTACGGCACCTTCGACTTCTACGCCGGCTTCATCATCGGTATCAAAGCCTTTACTGCAGCGGTACTCGGCGGCATCGGCTCGCTGCCCGGCGCCATGCTCGGTGGCCTGATTCTCGGTGTGGCTGAAGCGCAGTTCGCGGGCCTGGTGAACTCGGACTTCAAGGACGTGTTCTCGTTTTCGCTGCTGGTTCTGATCCTGATTTTTCGACCGCAAGGGCTCATGGGTAAACCCCATGTGGCGAAGGTGTAAGCCATGTCGGCAAGCAACTCTATTGATATCAAGCGCTGCCTGATCGACACCGTTCTCGCTGGCCTTATTTCCCTGATCGTGTTCGGCCCTATCGTCGGCATCGTGCTGCAGGGCTACAGCTTCGACCTGCATCCGCAGCGTCTGGCGATTCTGGTGGGCATCGTGATGGCGGGGCGTTTCTGCCTCAGCCTGTTCCTGCAAACCCCGCAGGGAAAGAAGATTGCTCACTCCATGCAGAACCGCGACAGCGGCGTGCATGTGCTGCCGGCCGGGCATAAATCGACGCTGCGTTTCGTGATTCCGGTGCTGATTCTGCTGGCGATCTGCTTCCCGTTTTTCGCCAACAAGTACCTGCTCTCGGTGGTCATCCTCGGCTTGATCTACGTGCTGTTGGGCTTGGGCCTGAACATCGTGGTCGGCCTGGCGGGCCTGCTCGATCTGGGCTTCGTCGGCTTCTACGCCATCGGCGCGTACGGCCTGGGCCTGGGTTACGAATACCTGGGGCTGGGCTTCTGGACCATGATCCCGTTGTCGATGCTGCTCGCCGCATTTGCCGGCGCGTTACTCGGCTTCCCGGTGTTACGAATGCACGGCGACTACCTCGCCATCGTGACCCTGGGGTTTGGTGAAATCATTCGTCTGGTGCTCAACAACTGGGTGTCGCTCACCAACGGCCCGAACGGCATTCCAATTCCTGGCCCGACCCTGTTCGGTCTCGAATTCGGCCGCCGCGCCAAGGAAGAAGGTCATGTGCCAATCCATGAATGGCTGGGCGTGAGCTACAACCCCAACGCCGAACTGATCTTCACCTTCGTGGTGCTGTTCATCGTGGTCATGGCCGTGCTGTACGTGAAACACCGCCTGACCCACATGCCGGTCGGCCGCGCCTGGGAAGCCTTGCGCGAAGACGAAATCGCCTGCCGCGCCATGGGCCTCAACCACGTACTGGTCAAGCTTTCGGCCTTTATGATCGGCGCCTCGATTGCCGGTCTGGCCGGCGTGTTCTTCGCCACCAAACAAGGTTTTATCGACCCCTCGTCCTTCACCTTCTTCGAGTCGGCGCTGATCCTGGCGATCATCGTGCTCGGCGGCCTCGGCTCGACGCTGGGCGTGGTGATTGCTGCGTTCGTACTCACAGTGGCGCCTGAGCTGTTGCGCAGCTTCGCCGAGTACCGGGTGTTGATGTTCGGCATCCTCATGGTGCTGATGATGATCTGGCGTCCACGCGGCCTGGTGCGTATCAGCCGTAACGGTTACGCGATTCGTAAAGGAGTGAAGCCGTGAGCAACGACATCATTCTCTCGGTCGAGCATCTGATGATGCAGTTCGGCGGCATCAAAGCCCTGAACGATGTGAGCTTCAACGTTCAGCGCGGCTCTATTTCCGCGCTGATCGGCCCCAACGGCGCCGGCAAAACCACGGTGTTCAACTGCCTCACCGGCTTCTACAAAGCCACCGACGGCCAGATCACTTTGGACGCCCAAGCCAAGCTCACCAGCGTGGGCAAAATCATGGGCGAACCGTTCCAGGTCACCGACTTCGTGTCGCCGCCGAAATTTGCCAGCCGGCTGTTCTACAAAATGTTCGGCGGCACCCACTTGGTCAACCGCGCCGGCCTTGCCCGGACGTTCCAGAACATTCGCCTGTTCAAAGAAATGTCTGTGGTGGAAAACCTGCTGGTGGCCCAACACATGTGGGTTAACCGCAGCATGATCGCCGGCGTACTCAACACGCCCGGCTACCGCCGCGCCGAAGAAAAGGCCCTGGACACCGCGTTCTACTGGCTGGAATTGGTCGACCTGGTCGACTGCGCCAACCGCCTGGCCGGCGAGCTTTCCTACGGCCAACAGCGCCGTCTGGAAATCGCCCGCGCCATGTGCACGCGCCCGGAAATCGTCTGCCTCGACGAGCCGGCTGCTGGCCTCAACCCCGCCGAAACCGAAGCCCTGAGCGGCATCATTCGGCGCTTGCGCGAAGAGCACCAGATCACCGTTCTGCTGATCGAACACGACATGGGCATGGTTATGAGTATTTCCGATCACATCATCGTGCTCGACCACGGCGCGCTGATCGCCGAGGGCAACCCGGAAGAAATCCGCAACAACCCGAAAGTGATTGCCGCCTACCTGGGCGCCGACGAAGAGGAAGTGGCATGAGCAAGCCGATCCTCGAATTCAAAGACGTCGACGTGTTCTACGGGCCGATTCAGGCGCTGAAGAAGGTCAATCTGCACATCAACGAAGGTGAAACGGTGAGCCTGATCGGCGCCAACGGCGCGGGCAAATCCACGCTGCTGATGTCGATCTTCGGCCAGCCGCGCGCCACCGGTGGCAGCATCGTTTACGGCGGTATCGACATCACCGACAAGTCGTCGCACTTCGTGGCATCCAACGGCATCGCGCAATCGCCGGAAGGTCGCCGGGTGTTTCCCGACATGAGCGTGGAAGAAAATCTGCTGATGGGCACCATTCCGATTGGTGCCAAACACGCCGACGAAGACATGCAGCGCATGTTCGACCTGTTCCCGCGGTTGCTGGAGCGGCGCAACCAGCGCGCGATGACCATGTCCGGCGGCGAGCAGCAAATGCTCGCCATCGCCCGGGCACTGATGAGCCGGCCGAAGTTGTTGTTGCTGGACGAGCCGAGTCTTGGCCTGGCGCCGATTGTGGTTAAGCACATTTTCGCCACCCTCAAGGAACTGGCGAAAACCGGCATGACCATCTTTCTGGTGGAACAGAACGCCAACCACGCCCTGCGTTTGTCGGACCGTGGTTACGTGATGGTCAACGGCGAAATCCGCATGACCGGCACTGGCCAGGAACTGCTGGGTAACGAAGACGTGCGCAACGCCTATTTGGGCGGGCACTGATAGCGCGCCTCTTCTGAGGCGCTTTTTAGATTTCGATACTGCCCTTTGCAGCGTCGCCTGCATCGCGGCTGAAGCCGCTCCCACAGAAAGCACCTGACCCTGTGGGAGCGGCTTTAGCCGCGAGCTCTTAGCGTCCACACAAGGGCACCAGGAGCACCGTCACATGCACACCCTCCGTTTCTTCACCAACGCCGACGTCGCTCGCGCGCTGGATTACGCCCCGCTGATCGAAGCCCTGCGCACCGGCCTGGCCGTTGCCTGCGAGGCGCCCGTGCGTGGTTGTCACGACCTGCCGCACGACGCCAGCCTGTTACACATGCCGGTGTGGCAAAAAGGGCAGGGCATTGGCGTCAAGCTGGTCACCGTGTTCCCCCACAACAGCGCCCGCAAACTGCCTTCGGTTGCGGCGGTGTTCACCTTGTTCGACGACGAAACCGGGCAGCCGCTGGCCTTGTTGGAAGCCTCGGAAATGACCGCCCGCCGAACCGCGTGTACCTCGGCATTGGCGGCCGACTATTTGGTACGCAAGGACGCCGAGCGGCTGCTGATCGTCGGCAGCGGCACCCTGGCTGCCCATATGGTCCGCGCCCACTGCTGCGTGCGGCCTTACCGCCACATCGAAATCTGGGGCCGCAACCCGGAGAAGCTGGCGCCCCTGGTCGCGCAGCTGCAAGGCGAGGGCTTCCCCGTCTCCGCCAGCCGCAACCTGCAAGCCAGCGTCGAGCAGGCCGACAGCATCACCTGCATCACCACCTCGCGCGAACCGCTGGTGCTGGGCACATGGCTAAAACCGGGAACGCATTTGGACTTGGTCGGCGCCTTTCTGCCGAGCATGCGCGAAACCGACTCGGCTGCCGTGGGTAGGGCGCGGATCGTGGTCGACACCCGTGAGGGCGCGTTGGAAGAGGCGGGCGATCTGCTATTCGCCCTGGCCGACGGAGCCATCAACGAGCAAGCGATTGCCGTGGAAGTGCGGGATTTGCTCAATGGACGCGGCCAGCGTCTGAACGCAGACGAAATCACCCTGTTCAAATCCGTCGGGTTTGCGCTGGAAGACCTGATCGCCGCCAAAACACTACTGGCTCAGCAGCCGGCCCTGTGAACTGTCCCCAAAAGCTGTGGGGCGTTCTGTGGATAAGGTGGGTAAAGGTGGCAAGGAGTCCCGATACGTGGGCTCTGGCGAGTTCTGCGGGTTTTTTGTACAGCAGCGCTTTTTTAGCCAATTTCGACGGTAAAACAAGGCCTTAGTGTGGGATACGCGGCGTGAGAATCACCGTCGGCATTTCTAGCCACTTTGCCCCCAACAACTGTGGGCAGTGCTGTGGATAAGCGCGGGAGCGTTTCGCTAGAGCCAGCCGGTGCGGGCCTTCCAGCGCTTTGCGCAGTTATTGATCAATCCTTCCGAAACGCCGTTTACGGCATATCCACAGCCCAGCGGCAAGCTGTTTCAAACACCGCGCCCCTAATTTTACGCACTGCCCACTTTTGGCTGTGGACGGACAAAAAAGCCTTGCGCTTTCCCGCGTAATTTGAAGGCCTCGGGAATAAGTGAATTAACTGTCCCCAAAACCTGTGGATAATTCTGTGGGCAAAATGGGGAAAGGTCAGCGTTAGCGTGAAATCGCAAGGGCTCGAGGCAATTGTAGATTTTTTGACCGCTACAATTTATTGCCGCAAAACAGCGATTTACCTGGCTTTCCGGCACTCAGGGCAGTACCTCGTCGGTCTATTTCGTTGCGCTGTGGATATGTACAGTGCTTTCGCTCAGCTGTGAATAGCAGATAACAACGCAGGCAAAAATCAAGGGTTTTTTGCGCATCTATCCACAGCTTCGTCGAAGCCGGGCGAATACTGTCCCCAAAACCTGTGGGGCGTTCTGTGGATAAGATGGGTAAAGGTAGCAAGGAGCGCCATTTCACGGGGCTTGCGGAAAGTTGGCTGTTTTTTGATCAGGATAATTTATTTCGGGAAAACAGTCAGTTATTCACCTATTCGCGGCGACCTGACAGAGATGTCGAGTTTCCCCCAATCTCTGTGGGCAGTGCTGTGGATAAGCGTGGGAGCGATTGCTAGGGCCCAGCTGTAACGGGGTGTAGCGGGATTTGTACGTTAATTGAGCACGTCAGCGAAAACGCTGGTGCGCCCAGTTATGCACAGGCTCTGTCAACCGATATTGGCGTCTTTTCAACGATTTACGGAAAATTGATACGCGCCTGTGGAGAAGTTATCCCGTCTTGCTGTGGATTGACTTGTGGATAAGCTGGGTGCGACTGAGCTTGAGCCTTACCTGGCGCGGGCTGCGCAGAACTGTACGTTTTTTAAACCAAACCAAACTGCACACAAGAATACGACGCCTGCCTGTGGCGACGGCAGCGCGTCGAATGGCCTTCGCGGTTGCTGCCCGTTAAGGGCACCGGCGTCTGCGGACTATTAGGGATATGGATTTTCCGTCAGGTTTTCATACCACTCCGGACGGTCGCTAATAATGGCCAGGTGTGTGGCAAATTTGTAACTCAGGTTGCGCCAAGGGTTGCCGCGAGTATCCGCAGGAGAATTGGTAAAAAAGTCCCACTTGTAATCGGTATGTAGCCAGCCTTTATCCCCTAATGCTTCCACCGTCCACATGCTGGTGCGTTTACCTAGAGGAGTAAGTTCTTTTATATATTCAATGAGATTGCCGTAACTTCGGTTCTCATCCGTTAACGGCATTGTACTCCAATGCGTGTTGCTATATAGGTAGCCCTGATAGGCCAATACTTGTCTGGACTCATTGGTGTGTGTGTGCCAAGTTTTGAGTAGCCCGCGTGTATCTTCCCAGCTTTTGGTTATCGAAGAATTGACAGGCGGTTGCCACAGAAACTGACCTTCATATGAGGAATAAAGGTTGGGAAGATAGCCATCCAGCGCGTCCTTCGTTTTCCAATAACCGCCAACATCCGGTCTTAAGGCGATATGAGCTAATGCCCCGGTTGATCGTGCCTGTTCCAGTATTCGCACCATGGCCAAGTTGGTAACGGGGTCGACAATCAATAAAACCTGGTTGTCGACCGCCCATTTAAGAAGATCCGCAAACAGGATGAGGCTTTCATCCTTTTCGAAACTCAGCGACTGATCTCGTTTGCGCATATGAAATGTTGTCAGCACCTCAGGTGGATAATCCCATACATATTTGTCAGCGAGCCCCCCGTATGCCTTCATCGATACGTGGCGACCGGTGAGCAACTGGATTTGCCCTGTTTTATCAGGACCTGTAAAAAAGACCTTGAACCGCATGATTCGATAACCGGCGTTCAAGGCCTCTTTTGCCGCTTTGAGGGTTCCTTCGGGAGCATATTTTGCCGCCGCACTTCCCCAGTAACCACGCTCTGGAATCCCCACGATATCGGCTGCTGACGACCAGTACGGCACCATCATTCTGTTGATCGCCCCGCAGAGCAGTGGTTTGGCGCGCTGCCCTGCGCAGGTGCCACACTGGTGACGTTTGTCATAAATGAGGCTGGGGTCAATTTGCTGTCCCGCTACGGTTACACAACTTTCCGCCAATAGTGGGCCGGACAGGAAGCCCAGTAGAATCGATGCAGCAAGTGCTAAAGGAAATGTTTTCATAGGACCCGGTCTCAATGTCATCAGCAAAGCACTAACGAACCAGTTCGTTATCGGCTGGTTTGATCGCCCACTCACTCAATCAACGGTCATCAATAAATTGGAAAGTACCGCCTTGCGCCCGGCTTCCGGGTATTGGATGAAACCTATAAAGTCTGGGTCGTACGGGTATGCGTAGTTATCTCTGATGTCGGCTACTAATTCTTTTTGATTTGCATACTGGGTGCCCGGAACTTCGTAACGTTGATAATAGTTATAAGTTCCTGCATCTGATCCCGTCATGAGGTAAGAACTTCTGACCGGCGCTGTGTTGCTACCGCTGGGTTGCACTTCAATCCAGATGAAATCCTCGTTGAAAAACGCCCTCATGCTGTAGGTTTGCCCTTGTTGGCCTACTTTCAGGTCATGCAGTTTATCGAGAGACTCTAATAAGTGAACGCGGGGCTTGATACCGTGGAACTCTAGTGGGGATCTGCCAATCGCGACGGAGTAGTCAATCATTCTGATCTGGAAGTCACCACCTGTCTGTGCAGTTTTGAACCATTGCACGTCCTTACCGGAAAGGTTGCGTACTTCAACAACTATAAGGTCGTCTGACGGAAGTTTGCTGGCGTAAGACCTCGTCTGCACCTTTGACTGATAGGCGAAGACGGGCTGCACGAGTTGTGCTGCTACCAGTAAAGCCAATCCACACAGTTTGACGATATTCACCGGTGCCTCCTTTGAACCTTGGGTTTTCGTAACGCCGTTCGATGCGGCGCCTATGCGGCGGCCGCACTTCGAACTGCTTTCGGTTAAGTGACGAGCTATTGGTATAGGTTGCAGCTTATGGGTGTTATTTATTTTCTAACCATAAGCCATTCCAGCGAGTAACCCAGGTACGCCCGTCCGCTTCTTTATAGGTATAACTACATTCTTGAGCTACGGTAACGTAGACGCGCGCTTGCGACAGGAAAGCCGAAGTAGCTAATTGCAATAGCGTACGTGTACCTGCATGGTTGCCGGCGTCGCTATTTTGAAAGGAGTAGTAGTTGCGCATTACACCATCGTCATGCAAAACCGTTATGCCGATGATATTTGAATCTCTGAATGCCCAGTGATTCTGAACGACAGATTTTACATAGCCGGGTCCCCCGCATTGTTTGCCCGCATACGCCAGATTGGGCAGTAACAGGCAGCATGAAATCAGGCCGGCGACTATGAGTTTCTTGGGCGGCATTGTGTTCATCAGGTCTCTCCACAACGTTAATTAAAAGTTTTCGCCAGGGCTGCTTGCGTATCTCTGAGTTTCTGTAAGCGAAATGATGCGAAGCCGTACGGCTGTTTGGGAAGTTCGAAGGAGCTGTTCGGTTCAAGGGCGGCGTGTGCCGAAAGCGATAGCGTTTAAGTTATTATTCGGCGGGTGCGCGCAGCGCGATAAATATAGTGAGCTAACGCGGGTCACCTGACAGTATCTCTTCGTACCACTCCGGTCTGTCAGTGATCACCATTAAATGTTCGCTGAAGTCATAGCTAAGATTGCGGTATGGATTTCCGCGAGTATCGGTGGCGGAGTTAGTGATGAAGTTCCATGTGTATTGAGTGCCAAGCCTGCCTTTGTCACCCATCGCATCCCTTGACCAGATGGCCGCTCGTTTTCCTTCTGGGGTTAAATTCCCGATACGGTCTATAAGATTTTTCCAGGTCGGCCCTGGTTCTGGCGTTAGGGACGCTGAATAATGTTCGGTGCTCCAGTGATCATGGCTGTACAGGTTAATTAGATAAGCAAGAACCTCTTTGGATTGATTTGTCTCCCTGTGCCAACTGGCGAGCCCTATTTCGGCACCCATTTTGTCGAGCGTTGGCGTTTCGTTAACAACGGGAATCCAAAGAAATTGCCCTTCATATGCCCGGAATGGGTAGTTAGTTCTGCTTCCCACAGAGAACTTTAGTCTTTTTGCGTAGTTTCCTCCTCCCGAGGTGTTCACCTTCAATACGATGTTGGCCAGACCGCCCATTATGTACGCGCGGTTGAGCACCGCGGCGAAAACCTGGTCGCCACCTGCGTTGGGATCGATAATAAGTAATACTTGCCGTTCCATCGCCCACTTCAATAAATCGTCCCCCAGTAACAAGCGATTGCCGGCCTCATGGCTTACCGCTTGGTCTCGGGTGCGCATATAAAGCTTCTGAAGTTCGTCGTTGGAGTGATCGGCGAGCCGCTTTTTCGTACGCTCGCCAGTCGCGATGGAGGTCGAATATCGACCAATGAAGAACTCGTTATTAATGAGTTTTTCCGGATCCAGTACGCTTGCGTCGAATTCCATCACACGGTATCCCGCATCAAATGCGGCCTGTGCAGCTGCCAGGGTGTTTTCTGCCGCGCCGCGGCTCAAAGGACGTCCCCACAGCCCTCGGTGGGGAACGGCAATCAGGTCCGACGTCGCAATCCAGTGGGGCACCATGATTCGATTGATGGTTGCGCAGAGCTGGGGCTTTTCGAGTTGGCCGGCGCACGTTCCGCATTGATGTCGGGGGTCATATATTTGCGCGGGGTCTAGCTTTTGTCCTGCAACGGAGATGCACTCAGCAGCGTGAGCTGAAGAACCGATTACAGTCGCCAAACAGAGCGACAGGGCTATTGAACTCATGGTTATTTTTAACATTGTGTTGGCTCCTGCGTTTCCGCTCTGCCTGCCGATGACCAGTATTATTGATATCCTGTGCATGCAGTTTCATTGGGTGCTGCGGTGTAATGAATTAAACTTTAATTAATTAGTTAATTCAGCCAGTGGAATGTCGGCGCGGACAATTTAATTCGATCAAGTCATGTAGGTTGCGCAGGTTGCTCTTAATATTTTTGCTGATCAATACGATATCGGGGCGGCCGGAACTTTCCCGCAAGAAATAGCGTCATTTTTTACAACGTAGATAGGGCGGCGACTATAGCGGGTCGCTTGTTAAGGTCGCGACTAGGCGGTTTGCGACTTAACTTCTCTAGGTTCTTGAGATAATTCAGCTGAAGTTAATCGCATTTTTCCTGCGGCACTTATCTACCTGATTTTTTACAGACGGTTTAAGTCGCTTCGCAACATGGGTTAGACGCTGCCCAGCCCTTGCCAGTGTTTCGAGCCGATAAAGATAAAACGCAATTGCTGCGTCATCTTGGCTTGAGGCGTGAGGTGTTCGGGGACTTCTGATGCCAACGGGTCGATAAGCTCGGGCAGGGTGGCGAATACCGTTTTCACCACCAGGTCGGCAATCACCGCGTGCGCGGCTTCGTCCAGATGCGGCAGTTTCGGCATATGGCCCAAGTCGCTGACCAGGTCGGCGGTGATGCCTTCGCGCAGTGCACTGATGGCTTGGCGCACGTTCTTCGAGCCACCGTACTGCTCGCGGGCCAGAAACAGGAACTGCGAGCGGTTGGCTTCGACATTGGTGAGAAAGATGCGCACCGAGGCGTCGATGACGCCGCCCATTTGCATCTCGTTGTGGCGCACCTGGCGGATGGCTTCGCGGAAGGTTTCGCCCACCTCGGTTACCAACGCCAGGCCCAGTTCATCCATATCGCTGAAGTGCCGGTAGAAACCGGTGGGCACGATACCCGCGTGCCGCGCCACTTCGCGCAGGCTCAGGCTGCCGAAGCCACGGCCGCTTTCCATGAGGAACCGCGCGGCATCCAAGAGCGCTTGGCGCGTCTGCTGCTTCTGTTCGGCACGAGGTGACATGCGTGGCGCGGTTCCCTGCGGTGGTGTGCCGCGCACTCTAGCAAAAGCATTTACGTGGCGTCGAACGAGGCGGCCATCCGCTCGTTCAGTGCACGACTGTTGACTGAGATTCGTCGCTCTGGCAGTTTGGTGCACGCTTGTGCACTCAAAGCTCTTTCCTCAGGTAAGTCCATGACCCTAATTCCTTTTGTCGTTGCGCGTCGTAGCGCCCGCCTGTTGGCGCCGCTGCGTGCGTTGGTCGCGCGCGGTTGGCTGCGCGAAGCCAGCGTCGATGCCGTGTTGGCGCAGCTGCATCCGGCATGGCGGTTGAACCGCGTCTTCTCCCGCTTAGTGAGCAGGCGCTGGGTGGCTGACGACATGCTCGCCCTGACCTTGCAACCGAACGGCAACTGGCGTGGCGCCGAGCCCGGCCAGCACATTCAGGTGTACCTGGAAGTGGACGGCGTCCGCCTGAGCCGCAGCTACAGCCTCACGGCAGTGATGGCAGACGGCAGCGTGGAGATCGCAGTCAAACGCCAGCCTGGCGGGCGGCTGTCAAATCGCCTGCTCGACCATCTGGCCATCGGTGACGCCGTGGAGCTTGGCGAGCCATTCGGCGAGCTGACCTGGCCGCATCAGGCGCAGGCCGTGCTGTTGCTGGCGGCGGGCAGTGGTCTGACGCCCCTGCTGGGCCTGTTGCGTAACGCGCTGGGAAAAGGCTTTAACGCGCCGGTGGAGTTGTTTCACTACGTGCGCGACGCCGGCCAGCATGCCTTCGCCTCTGAACTGCACGCGTTGCAGCAGCGCTACCAGAACCTGCGCGTGCGACCGATGTTGACCACCGAGGCCGGGCGCTTTTCACCTGCTCATCTGCACGCCTTTGCCGCGAGCGATGTACTCACGTGCGGCCCGTTCGGGTTTGTGAACGCGGTGAATGAATGGTGGAGCAGCACGGCAGCAAAAACGCCGCTGCAAGCCGAATCGTTTAGCCCGCCTGAACTGAACAGCAACGCCAGCCACCGCCCCGTGCTGATGCGCTTTGCCCGCGTGCAGCAAGAGGTAGTGGGCGACACCCGCACCTCGCTGCTGCAACAAGCCGAAGCCGCCGGTCTGCGGCCCGCCCATGGGTGCCGGCAAGGCATTTGCGCCAGCTGCACCTGCCTGCTGCTCAGCGGCACGGTGCGCGACCAGCGCAGTGGAGCGCTGCTGAGCGAGCCGGGGCAGGCGATTCGCCTGTGCGTCAGCGTGCCCATGGGCGACGTGGTTGTGGATATTTAAGGAGAGCGCCATGCGCACTGATCGACTGTTAACCGATAGCGAGCTGGCCGCCTTCGCCGCTGAGCTCGACGACCTCGGCCGGCGCACGCGGGCCGACCTGGGCGCCGTCGACGCCCGCTACATCCGCCGCCTGCGCAGCGTTATTCGCCTGTGCACCGCCGCCGGGCGAGGCTTGTTATTGCTTGGCTGGTTTCCGCCGACCTGGCTGCTCGGCACGCTGTTGTTGGGGCTGGGCAAGATTCTGGAAAACATGGAACTGGGCCATAACGTGATGCACGGCCAGTACGACTGGATGAACGACCCCGAATTCAGTGGCCGCACCTACGAATGGGATATCGCCGGCCCATCTGACTTCTGGCGCCACACCCACAACCATATCCACCACACCTACACCAACGTGCTGGGCATGGACGACGATATTGGTTACGGCGTGGTCCGCCTGTTCCCAGAACAACGCTGGAAGCCGTTCTACCGCTGGCAGCCGCTGTGGGTGACGTTGCAAGCGCTGCTGTTCCAATACTCCGTGGCGGTGCAGCACCTGCGGTTGGATAAAGTCTACAAAGGCAAGATGAGCCGCGACGAGTTGCGACCTTTGCTTCGCGTATTCACCGCCAAAATCGGACGCCAGTGGTTCAAGGACTACCTGTTCTTTCCTGCCTTGGCCGCGCTGATCGGTGCCAATGCCCTGGCGGTACTGGCTGGGAATGCCGTGGCAAACCTGCTGCGCAATCTGTGGACCTTTTTGATTATTTTCTGCGGGCATTTCACCGAGCGAGCGGCGGTTTTCCCGCGAGAGGTAGTGGAAAACGAAAGCCGCAGGCACTGGTATCTGCGTCAGCTGCAAGGCTCGAGCAACCTCAAAGGGGGCAAGCTGTTCCACATTCTCAGCGGCAACCTCAGCCACCAGATCGAGCACCACCTGTACCCCGACGTGCCGGCCCGACGCTACGCCGCCATGGCCGTTGAAGTGCGCGAAATCGCCCGGCGCTACGGCCAAACCTACAACTGCGGCAGCCTCGCCGCGCAGTTCGCCACGGTGCTGCGGCGCATCTGGATTTACCGCAAACCCAACGGCCTCGGCGCGCAACCGACCTAACGGCGGTTGAATCATTTCGCCATCAAACCGTCGATACCTCTATAAGACGGCCCCCCGCAGTTCGCCACGGGCTGCGGTTTATGGAGTGGTATGAATGACGTTGGCCCGTAAAGTGTTGCTGTGGTTTTTGGCTATTTTCTTCGCGGTAATTGCCATTGCGCTGGTGATAATCGCCACCTTCGACTGGAACCGCATAAAGCCGCGCCTCAACGACACCGTCAGCGAACAGCTGGGCCGACCGTTCGCGATTAACGGCAACCTTGCGGTGGTGTGGGCGAGGGAGCCGGAAGAGGGCGGATGGCGCGCTTGGCTGCCGTGGCCGCACGTTTCTGCTGAAGACATTGCGCTGGGCAACACTGAGTGGGCCAAGGCGCCGCAGATGGTCAGCCTGCAGCGCGTAGAGTTTCGCCTCGCTCCGCTGCCGTTGCTGTGGCGCACCGTGAGTATTCCGCGCATTGATCTGACCGGCCCCACGGCCAGCCTTGAGCGCCTCGCCGACGGGCGCAACAACTGGACCTTCACCTTAAAACCCAGCGACCCCAACGAGCCGCCATCGGAGTCGCCGTGGGTGGTCGACATCGGTGCCATTGGCTTCGACAAAGGCCTGGTTGAGGTGAACGATCAGAGCCTGAAAACCCAGGTGCAACTGGTGATCGACCCGTTGGGCAAGCCCGTGCCGTTCAGCGATATCGTCAACAAGCCAGGCACCGACAACGCCGCGCAGCCCGAGGCGAAACCGCAGGATTACGCCTTCGGTTGGACGCTCAAGGGCCAGTACAAAGGCCAGCCGCTCAATGGCTCCGGCAAGGTCGGCGGTTTGCTGGCGCTGCAAGACAGCCGCCAGCCATTCCCCGTGCAAGCCAGCGTGCAAATTGGCAGCACCAAAGTGGCCTTGGCCGGCACGCTCACCGACCCGAAAAATTTCGGCGCGCTCGACCTGCGTCTGCAACTGGCCGGCACCAGCCTCGGCAACCTGTATCCGCTAACGGGCGTGACCTTGCCGGACACGCCGCCGTTTGCCACCGACGGGCACTTGCGCGCCCAATTGCGCGACCCTGCCGGCATGCAGTTTCACTACGAACAGTTCAACGGCTCGATTGGCGACAGCGACATCCACGGCGACCTCAGCTACGTCGCCGGTCAGCCACGGCCCAAGCTCAGCGGCGCCTTAACCTCCAACCAATTGCGCTTCGCCGACCTGGCGCCGCTGATTGGCGCGGACTCCAAATCCGAGCAGAAAGCCCGAGGCGTCACCAGCAAGCAGCCGAACGACAAAGTGCTGCCCGTGGAAGAATTCCGCACCGCGCGCTGGCGCGACATGGACGCCGACGTCAACTTTACCGGCAAGCGCATCGTCCACAGCGAAAAACTGCCCTTCACCGACCTCAACGCGCACGTGCTGCTCAACGACGGCACACTCAGCCTGGAACCCCTGCGCTTCGGCGTGGCGGGTGGCCAGTTGAACGCCACCATCCGCCTCGACGGCAGCCAGACACCGATGCAAGGCAAGGCGAAGCTGAGCGCGCGCAACTTCAAACTCAAAGAGCTGTTTCCCACCTTCGCACCGCTGCAAACCAGCTTCGGCGCGCTGCAAGGCGACGTCGATATCAGCGGCACCGGCAACTCTGTGGCGGCCTTGCTGGGCACGGCCAACGGCGATGTGCGCATGTTGATCAACGACGGCGCCGTCAGCCGCGAGCTGATGGAACTGGCGGGCTTGAATGTCGGCAATTACGTGGTCGGCAAACTGTTCGGCGACAAAGACGTGCGCATCAATTGCGCCGCTGCCGACACCGGCGTCAAAGACGGCCTGCTGACCACGCGCCTGGTGGTGTTCGACACCGAGAACGCGCTGATCCATGTCGATGGCACCGCCAACTTCAAGACCGAACAACTGGACCTGACCATCGACCCGCAATCCAAAGGCGTGCGCATTATTTCCCTGCGTTCGCCGTTGTACGTAAACGGGCCGTTCAAAAGCCCCAACGCTGGGGTGAAAACCGTGCCGCTGCTGGCCCGTGGCGCAGGCATGTTGGCATTGGGCGCCATCGTTGCGCCGGTGGCCGGGTTGGTGGCGTTGGTTGTGCCGAGCGGCGGTGGCGATCAGGTGAATGAATGCGCGCCGCTGCTGGAGAAGATGAAGGCTGGGAAGTTGTAAGCGATTGACTGACTGGCGCAAAAAAAGCCCCTCTCCCCAACCCTCTCCCGCAGGCGGGAGAGGGGGCTGATCGAGCAAAACCGGATTTTCGGGCTCCCCTCTCCCGCTCGCGGGAGAGGGGCCGGGGGAGAGGGTCGGCCTTTAGGCATTCCCCGGCAACACTGGCAACCGTGCCAAACGCACCGACACCGCCAGCGCGCCCACCAGCAGCGCGCCGATAAACACGCCAACGCCCAACCAGCCAAAGTGGTGCCAGAACACGCCACCCACTGTGCCGGCCACGCTCGAGCCCAGGTAATAGCAGAACAGGTACATGGACGAGGCTTGCCCCTTGGCCACGAACGCGCGCCGGCCAATCCAACTGCTCGCCACCGAGTGGGCACCGAAGAAGCCAAATGTGAACAGCAACATGCCGACGACGATCACCGGCACCTGCGGCAGCAGGGTAAGCAGCAAGCCGGCGAACATCAGCACGATCACCGCCCACAGCACTTTGCGGCGCCCGAGTTTGTCGGCCAGTGAACCGACCCAGGCCGAGCTGTAGATGCCCGAGAGGTACACCACCGAGAGTAAGCCGACCACCGCCTGGCTCATGTGGTACGGCTCGCCCAACAGCCGGTAGCCGATGTAGTTGAACAGCGTCACGAACGCGCCCATCAACAGAAACGCCTCAAGAAACAGCCACGGCAGCCCAGCGTCGCGCAGGTGCATGGCGTAGTTGCCCAGCAGGGTTTTCAGGTTCAGCGGCGTGGCGCGAAAGTGTTTCGACTCCGGCAAGATGCGCCAGAACAGCAGGGCGCCGAGCAGCGACAGGGCGCCTAGAGAACCAATGGCGACGCGCCAGTTAACGAAGTCGACCATCACCCCCGCAATCAATCGCCCGCCCATGCCGCCAATGGCGTTGCCACCGATGTACAAGCCCATCGACAAGCCGATGAAGCGCGGGTGAATTTCTTCGCTCAAGTAGGTCATGCCCACCGCCGCCAGGCCACTCAGTGACAAACCGAGCAACCCGCGCATCAGCAGCACGCCGTGCCAGGTCGGCATGCACGCACTGGCCAGGGTGAAGAGGGCGGCCGACAGCAGGGAAACGACCATGATCTGCTTGCGGCCAAGTGCGTCGGAAATCGGCCCGGTGATGAGCAGTCCGATGGCCATCATGATGGTCGAGATCGACAGCACCAGGCTGCTCTGCGCGGCGTTAAGGTCAAACTCGGCAGACAGCACCGGCATCAACGGCTGCACGCTGTACAGCAGGGCAAACGTGGCGAAACCGCCGGCAAACAATGCCAGCGACGTGCGGACAAATTGCGGCGTGCCTTTTTCGATAAAGGCTTCGGTTTGTTCGACCGTGCTCGTTACGTCGGCCGCCGCATTGCGAGCGGCTTCGAGCACAGTGGGGGGAGCGGAAGGGCGCACACAGACCTCGTGAAACAACAGGGTTCGAGAAGCAGTGCGCACAGAATAGTAATCGGGCTTTATTATCTCCAATATATTGTTCGTGTCGTTTGATCTGTTTTGCGACCTAATCGTTTGCGGAGACTGCCCATGGAATTGCGCCACTTACGCTACTTCGTCGCGGTTGCCGAAGAGCTGCATTTCGGCCGCGCGGCCGAGCAACTGGGCATTTCCCAGCCGCCGCTTAGCCAGCAGATTCAAGCATTGGAAGAAGAGATTGGCGCGCGGTTGTTTGAACGCACCAATCGCCGGGTTGAACTGACTGAAGCGGGCCGTTTGTTCCTCGACGAGACCCGACAGATTCTCGCCCATGTCGAAAAGGCTACGCAGATCGCCCGCCGCGCTCAGCAGGGCGAAATCGGCGAGCTGAATGTCGGCTTTACCGCGTCGGCGCCCTTCACCTCGACCATTCCGCGCAGCATCCTCGCGTTCCGCCAGGCCCACCCGGACGTGCACCTGAGCCTGCGGGAAATGAGCAGCCGCGTGGTGATCGAGGCGCTGTTGGAGGAGACCGTGCAGGTCGGCGTGATTCGGCCATTTGCCTTGCCGGACACCATCGCCGCCGTCGAACTTTTCCGCGATCCGCTGGTGGCCGTGCTGCGCGCGGACCACCCGTTGGCACAGGGCAATGACGACGGCATTTCCATTGCCGCGCTGGCCGATGAACCCTTTGTGTTTTTTCCCCGCAGCTACGGCACCGGCCTGTATGACCAACTGATCGGCCTGGCGCGCAATGCCGGTTTCAGCCCACGCATCGCCCAGGAAGCGAGTGAGGCCATGACCATCATCGGCTTGGTGTCAGCAGGGTTGGGGGTGTCGATGTTGCCGGCATCGTTCCGGCGCACGCGGGTGGATGGCGTGGTGTATCGGACGTTGCTCGACGAGGGCGCTACCAGTGCGGTGTGGCTGGTGGTGCGCAAAGATCAGCAGGCGCCGCTGGCCTTGGCCTTTGTTGAGCAGGTGACGCGGGAGGCGGCCGCGTTGCAGGCCGACCGACGATTTGGAGAGGTCTGACTGACGACCAAAGACTCATCCGTGATTCTCGATCCCGAATCTCAAGCCGAGCGCCGACGCGCAAAAGCGTGTCACGGCTTTTCAGCCGTGACACGGGGGCTTACTTAACCGAAGCCAACTGCGCTTTCAGCGCAACGCCGGCCATGATGGCGCCAGCGTGGCATTCGTAGTTCTGCGGGTTTTTGTACTCAACGCCTTTGTAGTTGCTGGCGATTTCGATCACCGCATTGGCGCCGGCTGCCTTGGCGGCGTTGGCCAGTTTGATGATGGCCGATTGCATGGCCCAGGCGCAGGCTTCTTCGTCAGACTTGTTGAAAGCGTTGGTCTTCTGGTTGGTGGTGATCTGTGGGTTGATCACGTTCACTTTGCCAGCGGGCTTCTGCCCTGCCATGTAGAACTTTACCGAGCCATCCAGCTTGCCGGCAGCGGTCGCCTGAGCGATCGCGGTTTCCAGTGGCAAGTAGTGCGTGGTGTCGCGCGCCTGGCTGATGCCGGGAACAGCGGCCAGAAGCAGGGCTGCGGCGGTGAGGCTTTTCAAGTGCATAGTCGTCTCCTTGACGGCGGTGGGGTAGGTCGGTCGGTTCTGTCAGCGCCAGCGGCGGAAGATCAGCGAGGTATTGACCCCACCGAAGGCGAAATTGTTGTTCATCACGAATTCATTGTTCATCTGCCGCGGCTCGCCGCGCAGGTAGTCGAGGTCCGCGCACTGCGGGTCGATGTTGTCCAGATTCAGGGTGTGGATATAACGGTCGCTGTTGAGCATTTCGATGCTGAACCACGACTCCAGTGCCCCACACGCGCCCAAGGTGTGACCCAGGTAGCTTTTTTGCGAGCTGATAGCCATGCCCGAGCCGAACAGGCTGGCGGTGGCGTGGGTTTCGGCGATGTCGCCTTGCTCGGTGGCGGTGCCGTGGCCGTTCACGTAACCGATGGCGTGCGGGTCCAAACCAGCGTCTTGCAGAGCCAGTTCCATGGCGCCGCGCATGGTCACCTGTTCCGGTTTGGTGGCGTGCTGGCCGTCGGCGTTGCAGCCGAAGCCGACGATCTCGGCGTAAATGGTCGCACCACGGGCTTTGGCGTGTTCGAGTTCTTCCAGCACCAACATGCCGGCGCCTTCGCCGATCACCAGGCCGTCGCGGCCGCTGTCATACGGACGCGGCGAGGTGTGCGGCGCGTCGTTCTTCAGGCTGGTGGCGTACAGCGCGTCGAACACCATGGCTTCGGTGGGGCACAGCTCTTCGGCGCCGCCGGCCAGCATCATCGGCAGACGGCCGAACTTGATGGCCTCGTACGCATAACCAATGCCTTGGCTGCCGCTGGTGCAGGCGCTGGACGTGGGAATCAGGCGGCCTTTGAGGCCGAAGAAAATGCTGATATTGGCCGCCGTGGTGTGCGGCATCATGCGGATGTACGAGTTGGCGTTGAGGCCGTCGGCCACCGAGTTGAGCAGCATATTGCCGAACGCTTTGATTTCCTCGGTGCTGCCGGTAGACGAGCCGCACGCCACGCCCATGCGGCCGTCGCGAATGCTTTCGTCGTCGAGCAGGCCGGCATTGCCCAGCGCTTTTTCGGCGGCCAGCACCACCAGGCGCGACACCCGGCCCATGCTGCGCAGTTGTTTGCGGTTCCAGGTTTTCGGCACCACGAAATCGTCGATGGGCCCGGCCAGACGGGTATTCAATTCGGCGAAGCGATCCCACTCATGCATACGGCGAATGCCGCTTTTGTTGGCGCTGAAGTTGGCTTCGATGCTGGCCCAGTCACTGCCAAGGGATGTGATGCCGGCCATGCCGGTAACTACCACGCGTTTCATCAGCACAGGCCTCCATTGACCGCGAGCACTTGGCGGGTGATGTAGGCGGCTTCGTCCGACATCAGGAAATTCACCGCGCCAGCCACTTCTTCCGGGGTGCCCATGCGCTGGGCGGGGATCATCTTCATCATTTCTTCAATCGGCAGATCGTCATCGAGCATGGCCGTGTCGATCAAACCAGGGGCCACGCAGTTGACGGTAATTTTGCGCTTGCCCAGTTCAACCGCCAGCGCTTTCGCCGCGCCGATCACGCCGGCTTTCGAGGCGCTGTAGTTGACCTGGCCACGGTTGCCAATCATGCCCGACACCGAGGTGATGCAGACAATACGTCCCGGTTTGCGTCGGCGAACCATCGGCATGACCAACGGGTGCAGGATGTTGTAGAAACCGTCCAGATTGGTGCGCAGCACCACGTCCCAGTCCTCTTCGCTCAAGGCCGGAAAGGCGCCGTCGCGGGTCAGGCCGGCATTGCACACCACGCCGTAATAGGCGCCGTGGGCCTCAACATCCGCCTCGAGAATTTCCCGGCACGCGGCGCGCTCGGCCACATCGAATTGCAGAATGCGTGCCTGCTGGCCGAGGGCGACGATTTCTGCCTGCACGGCTTCTGCTTCAGCGCGGCCACTGCGGCAATGCAGCACCAAATCAAAGCCGGCGCGGGCCAGGCGCAAGGCGATGGCGCGGCCGATGCCACGGCTGGAGCCGGTGACGAGAATGGTGTCAGTCATGTGCAGGTTCTTCCAGATAGCTGGCCACGTGGGGCGGGCGGAAAACGTTGAGGCGCGCGTGAGCATGGATGCCCGGGCCGGTCAGGTTGCATTCGAAAACGCCCATGCCGTTGTCGTCTTGCAACGAGCGCAGGGCGTGAATGTGCAGCTCGGCGCCGAGGGGAAAGGCCTCGACGTTGCATTGGTAATTGCGTGTGCCGAGCAGGAAACCCAGTTCCACCGGCAGGCCGGCCTGGCGCGCCTGGCAGCCGGCAAACGCCGCCACGCTTTGCGCCATCAGCTCGATGCCGACCCATGCCGGCAGGCTGCCATCGGCCTGGCTGAACAAGCCACCGGCGCGCACGACCAGGCGGGTGTGCACGTCTTCGTCGGCGAAGCTCAGCACTTCGTCCACCAGAATCATGTCGGCGGCGTGGGGCACCAGCTCAGCGATAGGCCAGACGTTCATGGGCGCACCTGAGCGGTCGGCGTGGTGCCCAGAATCAAGCTGATGTTGTTGCCGCCAAAGGCGAAGGAGTTGCTCATCAGGCGGTACGGCCCCTGACCCTCCAGGCGGGCGTTGCGGTCGGTGAACGCCAGCGCGGGCAATTGTTCGTCGCGCTGGCCGTCCCACGAATGTGGTGGCAGGCGCTTGGCGTTCAGGCTCAACCAGCAAAAGGCGGCTTCCAGCGCGCCCGCGGCGCCGAGGGTATGGCCGGTCATGGGTTTGCTGGAGGAACACGGCACGCCGTTGGGGAACACTGCCGATACAGCCAGGCTTTCCATGGCGTCGTTGTGCTGCGTGGCGGTGCCGTGCAGGTTCAGGTAGGCGATGTCGTCTGCGCCCAAACCGGCGTTGACCAGGGCCTGGCGCATCACCTGTTCGGCGCCGCGCCCTTGGGGGTCGGGGGCGGAAATATGGTGAGCGTCGCAGTTGGCAGCAGCGCCCAGCAGGGCGATGGATTCGGTGCCGACGCCGGCGTCGCGGGTCATCAGAAACAACGCTGCCGCTTCGCCGATATTGATGCCGGTCCGGTTGCGCGAGAACGGATTGCAGCGTTCATCCGACAGCGCTTCCAGCGAGCCGAAGCCGTTAAGCGTCAGTTGGCACAACGAGTCGACGCCGCCGCACAGCACGGCGTCGCACAGGCCGCTTTGCAGCAAGCGACGGGCGCTGAGCAAGGCGCGGGCGCTGGAGGTGCAGGCGGTGGAAATGACGTAGGTCGGGCCGCCCAGTTGATAGTGCGCAGCCAGAAATTCTGCCGGCGCCGAGAGTTCTTGCTGGCCGTAGTGGTAGTCCGCCGGGAATGCGCCTTCTTGCAGGAACGTGCGGATGCTCTGGGTGGCTTCGTCGATGCCCGACGTGCTGGTGCCGAGCACCACGCCGATGCGGGCATGGCCGTAACGGGCGATGGCCTGCTGAATGTCTACATCGATTTGTTCAGCGGCGGCCAACAGCAGTTGGTTGTTGCGGGTTTGGTAGGCGCGGTGGGCGCCGGCAATGGCGGGCAGCTCGGCGTTGACCGCGCCCACCGGCAGCGGGCGCTCAGGCACCCAGCCGGCTTGCACCTGCATGCCATCGGTGTCGCCGGCGAACAGGCGCTCAGCGACGTGGTGTTTGTCATTGCCCAGGGCGCACAGCAGGCCCAGGGCATTGAGGTAGGCGGTCATGGCAACGTCTCGACGCGGTAGCTCAGCCCCGTCTGGGTGCTGAGCTGAAAATTCAGGGGTTGCTGGTAATCCACGCGCCAGCGCGCGGCGCCCGCTTCCATCAGGCGGCGTTGTTGCGCCTGTTGCTGCCAATCCGCCTCGGGGTAATAAGCGGACACTTGCTCGGCCGGGGTCAGGGCAAACAGCAAGGCAGCAAACAGCTCGCGCGCCTCAGGGTTGGGCGGCAACAGGCCGTCATTCTGCCATTGGTTGCCGGTCAGCAGTTGGCGCGCCACGGGAATACCCATGGGGTCGATCAACGACCAGCGCAGCGCCGGGCCTTCCTGTTGCAGCACCAGAAACCAGTCCTGGGTTTGCCCGGCCTGTTCACGCTGCACATGCAATTGCAGCGGCAAGTCCAAACGCGGCGCTTGCGCTGGCAGCGGCGCCTGCTGAGCACAGGCGCTCAGCAGCAGGGCCAGCAGCCAGGGCGCGAAAAAGCGTTTCATCCGTTGTGGCTCGCCAGCGGTTTGCGCACGGCGGCGTTCACCAGGGTTTCATTGCGCTGGCCCACGGCTTTGGGCTTCACCAGCTTCCAGCGCTCAAGCAAGCCGAAGTCAGCGGAACGGCTCCACCACAGGTAGGGGTACGAGACGTTCTGCGGGCCGAACTCGAAACCCTGCTCGCGCAGCATCGCCAGGTATTCGTCGGCGCTGCGTTGCACATGCATGGGGTGGCGGAACAGCCAGCGAATCACCCAGGTGTCGATGTAGTACTTGGTCGACTCGGCAAACAGCAGCCAACCGCCGGGTTTAAGCACACGCCAGAATTCGGCCAGCGTCGCTTCCTGTTCCACCAAATGGTGAAAGGTCTGGTGGCAGAAAATCACATCGACGCTGGCGTCCGGCAGTTGAATCGACGCGCAGTCGCTGCTCAGCAATTGAACCGCCAAGCCTTCACGCTCGGCCTCGGCGCGGCTCATGGTCAGGCTGTGCGGGTCGGCGTCCAGGCCAATCAGCTGCGCCGGGGCAAACGCGTTTTGCAGCAGACGGAACGACTTGCCCTGCCCACAACCGGCGTCCAGCAACACCGCATCGCTGGACAGCGGCTGGCCGAGCAGGCCTTTGAGGTCGTCGATCGCCACGCGCAGCACGTGGTGCTGCCAGACGTGACTCTGCAAGAACCAGAAACCGAAACGGGTTTCCTCAACGTAGTTGCGGCCCGCTGGGTTGTGCGGCGATGGCTGGATCGGTGCGTTCATCGGCTCATCGTCCTTGTTAGGCGCTGGCGCACAGCTCGGCCAGCACACGCAGGCGGCGCTTGGGCTCGGCGACGTAGGGGTTTTTCAGGTCCCAGGCGTAGCCGGCCAGAATCGAGCAGATCATGCCGCGAATTTCCGGGGCGGCGGCGGGGTGGTAGATCACGTTCTGGAAGCTCTCGTCGTACCAGCCTTCGACATACGCGCGGAACGCATCCACCCCACGCTTGAGCGGCGCGGCGAACTCGCTTTGCCAGTCCACCGTTTCACCGTTCAACTGACGGTTGAGCAAGCCGGCCGCCATGCTCGCCGAACGCATGGCGATGGTGACGCCGGAGGAGAACACCGGGTCGAGAAATTCCGCCGCGTTACCCAGCAGCGCGAAGCCCGGGCCGTGCAGTGTTTTGACGTTGGCCGAGTAGCCGCCGAGGCTGCGCACGGGGGTGTCCCACTGGGCGTTTTTAATCAGGTTGCCCAGGCTTGGGGTTTCCTCGATAAAGCTGCGCAGCGCCGCTTCCATATCCTCTGGGCGACCCTCGTAGCGCTCGCTGGACGCCACCACGCCCAGGGAGCAGCGGCCGTTGCTGAACGGGATCAGCCAGAACCACACATCACGCATGGTGGGGTGCGTGGTGACGAGGATTTTTTCGCGGTCAAAAGTGGTGTCGTCGATGCGGTCTTCGATGTGGGTAAACAAGGCCTGGCGCACCGGGAAGGCCGACGGCGCTTCCAGGTCGAGCAAGCGCGGCAGCACGCGACCGTAACCGCTGGCGTCGAGCACGAAGTCGGCTTGCACGCGGTACTCGCTGCCGTCCAGACGGCGCACGGTGGCAATCGGCTTGGCGGAAAAGTCGGTGGCGATGATCTCTTCTTCGTAACGGATTTCCACGCCTTGCAACTCGGCCTGGTCGGCCAGCAGCTTATCGAACGTGGCGCGCTGCACCTGGAAGGTCCAGCCCTTGCCGTCGGTGAATTTTTCGCGGAAATCGAAATGCGTGCGGCGCTCGCCCCAGGCAAACGCGGCGCCATTCTTGCGCTGGAAGCCAGCGGCTTCGACGGCTTCAAGCATGCCGGCTTCTTCGACGAAATCCAGGCAGTGCGCCAGCAGGCTTTCGCCGATGGAGAAGCGCGGGAATTGCTGACGCTCGATGATCAGCACGTCATGCCCGTTGCGTTTCAGCAGGGCCGCGGCGATAGCGCCAGACGGGCCTGCGCCGATGACCAGTACGCGGCGCTGTTCCAATTCAAGCGACACCATGGGGACTCCTTGTGGCGGACTGTTGCGAAGAAAGACGGGATTTGCCCACGCCCAACAGGGCGGGCAGCAAGGTCGAAAACAGGCTCATCAGCAGCAGGCTGAAATAGGTCAGGGCGTCGATCAGGTGCAGTTGTAGCAGCAGATTGAGAAACACCACTTCGGTCAGGCCGCGAATATTCAGCAGCACACTTTCCGACCATTTCAGCCGGTGGCTGGCGCCGGGCATGGCCCAGTGCAAACCGAGCCAACTGCCGAGCAATTTGCTCACCACTGGCAGCGCCAGCAGCGCGCCAAGGTGCAGCCAGGAATAGCTGGCGCCGATGCCGTGAAAATCTACCCGCAGTACGCCGCAGGTCAGAATCAGCGGAATGGCCAGGCCGTTGAGCAGCCACTTCCACTGCGCGGCGGGGAGCGGCAGGGCGAACGGTTGTTTCAGCCAGGCCAGGCACAGCATGTAGCCGATGCCAAACACCAGCGCGTTCAGTTTGAGCTGCTGAAACACCAGCATCAGGGCGAAGAACGGCAGGCTGTAAAACAGCGCATGGCGCAGGCCCAACACCTTGTTCAACAGCAGCGGCAAACCGGCGGCCACTAGCGGCCAAAACAAGGTCTGCGGGTCGGCGCTGCCCTGGGCCAGACCGAACAGGCTCCAGCACATCAGGTCCATCAGAATCGCCGCGTGCAGCAGACGCTTGATGCCGTCGGGCGGGTAGCCGATGTTTTGCAAATACAGAAACAACACCGGAATCGCGGTGATGGAAAACAGCAAGCCAATGCCCACCGCGCTGAGCCAGCCGCTTGTGTCCGGCAGCAGCCACAGCGCGGCGGCGATGCCGGCCAGCAGTGGCACGGCGAAACTGGGCAGGGCGATTTTCAGGCTGGCGCTGCTGACGTGGAGGTCCACCACATCGCTAAGGATGTAACCCAACAGCAGGGCGAAACTCAGGTTGTACAGCAGGCTCAGCCAGGTCGGTGCCAGCAGGTCCTTGGCGCTGAGTTGCCAATGCGGTTCAACCCAGGCCAAGAGCAGCAACGGAATCGCCAGGCTGGCGACCAGCAATTGGCCGACGATGGGAATCAGCCGTTGGCGCCCCAGCAGCGCGACGCCGCCGAACAAGGCCAAGGCCAGTAGCCAGAACAGCATCACCATCATGACGCCAGCTCCTTGTGCGCGGGGCTGTGCGGTTCACCGGCCCAGGGCGAGAGCAAAAAGCTGAAGGCCAAGCCGATGGTGATGGTCAGGCCGAAGTTGCTCACCGCCGGCGTGCTCGACACGGCCAGCAGGCCGAACGACAGCCAGGTGGTCAGCGCCGACATCAAGGTGCCCAGCAAACTGGTGGCTTCGCCGCCGACCCGCTCGCGCATGATGATGGCGTAATCCACGCCAATGGCCGTTACCAACAGCAGGCCGAACAGGCTGAACAAGGTCAGCGGCTGCCCCAGCCAGCCCAGGCTCGCCAAGCTGGCCAGTGCCGCCAGCAGCGACACCGCCAGCACCCGCGCCGCGCCGCGCGGCCCGAACGGCAGGCAGAGCAGGGCGAAGATCAGCAGGCACGAGGCCAATTTCAGTTCTGCCGCGCTGATTTGCGTGGCGGCGAACAGACGATTGAGCTGGCCCAGGCGGTCGATCAGTTTCACCCCCGGCAAACCGTCGGCTTGGGCAACCAGCAGGTCGGCGTTGCTCAAGCCTTGCAAGCTCACTAAGCCAGCCACTTCGCCATCGCCGGTTGGCCCCAGCCACAGCGTGCGCCACGGCTCGCCAAATGTGCCGGCCAAGGCTTGTTCAATGCTGCGGTTGGGCAGGGCTTGCAGTTGCCGCACTTCGGCTTCGACCTGTTGCGGCGTAACGCCGAGCGCTTGCAAGGCCGCGCTGTTGGCCGGCACGGCGCTGAGCGAAGCGCGCAGGCTGTTTTGCTCCGAGGCCGGCGCCACCAACTGGCTGAGTGCCAGGTAACTTTTCAGTTTGCCGTCGGCAACCAGGGCGTCGAGGCGCTGGCCGAGCACGTGCTGGCGTTGCAGCAGTTGTTCTTCGTCTTTACCGCGCACCAGATAAAACTGGCTGGTGGGCTGAAAGCCGATGATCTTGCTGATTGCCTGCGACTGTTCCAGCAGCTGCGGTGGCGTGCTCGCCCATTGGCGCAGATCGTCCTTGTGCTGCAGTTGCAGCACACCGCCGACGCAAAACAGCACGAAGATCAGCAGCAGCCACGGCGTGCCGATACGCGACAGCAAGCGCCGACGCCAAGCCAGCAAACGCGTGGCCAGGCCATACGGTTTGGCCCATGGCACGATCGGCCCTTTGCCGAGCAAGGTCGGCAGCAAGCACACCGCACACAGGTAAGAACCCAGCAGGCCGGCCGAGGAAAAAATGGCCACCTGGCTCAAGGCCGGGAATGGCGTAAACGCCAGCGCCAGGTAGCCAATCACGTTGGTGGCCAGGCCCAGGGTCAGGCCGAGGAACGTGGCGCGTAACGCTTGCCAGCTGTTCCACGGTTGCAGCGTCCAGCTTTTGGACAGCAAGTGCAGCGGGTAGTCGATGGCGACGCCAATCAGACTGGCACCGAGCACCAGCGTCAGGACGTGAATTTGCCCGAACACGGCAACGCATGCGGTAAGACCGGCGAGCACGCCGACGGCGGCGGGCAGCAGCGCCACCAGCACGCGCAAGCGGCGGAAGGCGACCAGGATTAGCAGCAAGGCACCGATGCTCGACACGCTGCCCATAAAGCTGATTTCGCGGGTGGCCTGACGCTGGCCGTGGGCCGAGTACAGCAGGCCGCTGGTGGCCAGCAGCTCGCCGCCTTGCGCTTGCACCTCGGTGCGGGCGTTGGCCACCAGGGTTTCTACGGCCAAGGGCAGGTTGCCATCGAAGGCATCGCCTCGGGTGCGCGCGCGCAGCAGCGCCCAGGTTTTGCCGTCACTTTCGGCCAGCAGTGCGCCGCTCAGATCGACCTGCACGTTGTGGGCACGCGGCAGCTTTTTCTCGATCAGGGCGCCAAGGCCCAGCCAATCCTGCTCGGTGGCGATCAGCCCCTGGCTGCGGAACGGGTCGAATAAATCCTGCACGCGGCGTTCGACGAAGGCGCGGGGGTCTTGCTGAAGCAACTGGCGGTCTTCAGCGCCGAGCAAAGCCAGGCGATTGTCGAGCACCTGCTGGCGCACTTGGGCGAGGTCATAGCTGACGTCCCATTGCACTTTTTCGAACAGTTTTTCCTGCTGCCATTGCTGGCCAATGGCGGCCGCCTGGCTCAGGGCTTTCTGCCGGTCGGCGAAGCTAATCAGCACCACCAGCTCGCGGTTCAGCGGTTCCTGAACGATTTTTTCCGCGCGCTGTTCCAGCAGGTCCGGCGTGTCGCTGGGCACCAGTTCCAGCAGATTCGCGGAAATCGGCGCACCGCCGCGCCACTGCCAGGCGGCCACGGCCAGCAGCGCCAACAGCGCGACGGTAAAGAGCCGAGGCCCCCAGTGATCAATCCGCGAAAGCATGACGGTCCGTGTCGCTGAGCTGGCTCTCGGCGTGGCTATCGGTCAGGCGCAGCACGGTGCTGTCGCCCTGTGTTTCACGCAGTTCGATGCGCGCCACTTGCTCGCCGCCCTGAATCTGAATGGCGCTGAAAATTTGCTTGAGCATCAGGCTGCGCGGCGTCAGGTCGAGGGTCCAGGCGCCGGCTTCGCCGCTCAGTCGCAAGTCGAAGTCCTGGCGCAAGCCGCTGCTGTCGCCTTTGAGCACGGCCAGAAACAAACGGTTCTGCTGGGCGCTGGCGCTTTGCTGGGCCACGGGCTGCCAACCTTGTGGCGTGCGCTTGGCGATGCCGCTGCCGTCGATGCGGTATTCCTGTTGCAGCGGCGTTTGCAGTTGCCAGAGCAAACCGAGGTCTTTGCTCAGCACAAACTGGCCCGTGCTGGTCAACGGCTTGGGCAACGCGCGCAGGTGTTTTTCCTGCACGAACGGGCCGCGCACCACGGCCGGTTTGGCCAGTTGAGCGGCCAGTTGGTCGAGGTCGAAGGCGTGGGCCAGCGGCGCCAGCGCCACGCTCAGCAGCAGGGCAAGGAAGCGCTTCATGGGATGGCGCGCTCGACGGCCTGAACGAACACGGCAGGCGAGGCCAGCTGCATTTCCAGGCTGGCGATTTCCACCGCCACTTGCACGCTGCTGGCGCGGGTCATGCGCTCGCCGGTGGCGGCGTCGCTGATCAGGTAATTGATCTTCAGGCGGTTTTCCCACTCCACCAGATCGGCGCGCACGATCAGGCGCTGACCGAACTTGGCACCGCGCATGTAGCGCAGTTGCAGGTCGATGATGGGCCAGGCGTAACCGGCCTCGCGCATGTTGGCGTAGTTGTGGCCGATCTTGTCGAGCAGCGCGCAACGCGCCACTTCGAGGTATTTGACGTAGTGGCCGTGCCAGACGATTTCCATCATGTCGACGTCGAAGAACGGCACCACGACCTCGATCTCGGTTTGAATCACGCCATGGCTACGCATACAGGCTCCAATGGCGGCTGCGGATGCGCGTCAGGCACAGGCGCAGTTCGCGCTCCAGGGCGCGGTCTTCGATTACCGGCGGGAAGTCTTCGCCCAGTTGCTGGTGCATGGCGGCGAGCGAGGGTGGCAGCGGCCGGGCATCTTGCTCGTGGCCACGCAGCCACACGCCCTGGTTGGCGGCGATCAGAGTGGCGGCGGCCACTTGCTCGGTCAGCTCCAGGCTGCGCAGAGCGTCGCGCGCGGCGATGGTGCCCATGCTGACTTTGTCTTGGTTGTGGCATTCGGTTGAACGCGAGAACACGCTGGCCGGCATGCTGTTTTTCAGCGCTTCGGCGGTCCAGGCACTGGCGCCGATCTGCACGGCTTTGAAGCCGTGGTTAATCATGGCGGTGTGCGCCGGCGCGCCGGACAAGTTACTGGGCAGACCGTGGTTGTAACGGGTGTCGACCAGCAGCGCGAGCTGGCGGTCGAGCAGGTCGGCGACGTTGGCCACCAGGTTTTTCAGACCGTCCATGGCAAAGGCGATGTGCCCGCCATAGAAGTGCCCGCCGTGCAGCACGCGCTCGGCTTCGGCGTCGATGATCGGGTTGTCGTTGGCGCTGTTCAGTTCAATTTCGATGAACTGGCGCAACCAACCCAGGCTGTCGGCCAGCACGCCGAGCACATGGGGCGCACAGCGCAGGGAGTAGCGGTCTTGCAGGCGATGCAACGGCGCAGTCGGGGCGTCGATGGCCAGGTCTTTGCGCAGCCAGGCGGCGACTTGGGTTTGCCCCGGGTGCGGCTTGGCGGCAAACAGGCGCTCGTCGAAGTGTTCCGGGTTGCCTTGCAGCGCCACCACATTGAGGGCGGTGATGCGCGTGGCCAGTTGCAGCAGATAGTCGGCGCGCGAATAGGCCAGGCAGGCGAGGCCGGTCATCACGGCGGTGCCGTTCATCAAGGCCAGGGCTTCTTTGGGGCGCAGGGTCAGCGGCTGCCAGTCGAGCTCGGCATGCACCTCGGCGGCGCTGCGCACTTCACCGCGGAACAACACGTCGCGCTCGCCGGTGAGGGTCGCGGCCACGTAGGAAAGCGGCGTCAGGTCGCCGCTGGCGCCCACCGAGCCTTCTTCCGGAATCAGCGGCAGCACGTCGTGATCGAGGAAGGCCTGCAGGCGTTCCAGCAATTCGATGCGCACGCCGGACACGCCCTGGCACAGCGACTGCAACCGCGCCGCCAGCACCGCGCGGGTGGCGACCGGGTCGAGCAATTTGCCCAGGCCGCAGCCGTGGAAGGTGAACAGGTGTCGCGGCAAGGCCTCAACGTGCTCCAGCGGCACCGCCACCACGCAGGAGTCGCCGTAGCCGGTGGTTACGCCGTAGATCACCCCTTCTTTGTCGAGCAACGAGTCGAGAAACTGCGCGCCTTTGGCGATGCGCTGGCGGAATTCGCTGTCGCTTTGCAGGGCGGTGGGGCTGCGTTGTTCGGCCAGGTTGACCACCTGCTCAATGCTCAGCGGTTGGGCGCCGAACACCACGGTGGGGGCGTGTGTGCTAGTCATGGGCTATCCAGAAGGGGAAGAAGTTGAACCATTGCTGCGGCGCTTGCAGGCAGTAGTGCGCCAGCCGCTCGGCATACGCTTGGGCGTGCCGCTCGATCACCTGCTCGCGGTCGCTGCGGCGCCATTCAATGCGCTCAGCGAACGGTTCGAGGGTGACCTGATAGCGGCCGTTGAGTTTTAGACAGAACAGCAAATTGATTGGGCATTGCAGCAAGCCCGCCAGCAGCCACGGACCTTGCGGCAGGTCGGCCGGGTGGCCGAGAAAATTCACCCGCGCGCGGCGCCCGCCGTGCAGCGGCACGCGGTCGCCGGCAATCGCCAGCCACTCGCCGCGCTCCAGGCGCTGGCTGAGTTGCAGCATGATCGCGGCGTCCAGCTCACTCACCTGAATCAGGCGCAAATGGGTGGCGCCGGCCTGGTTGAGCAAACGGTTGAATTGCTCGGCGTGCTTGGTGTGCACCAGCACATTCATTTGCACCTTTTCGCCCAGCTCGGCCAGGGCGCGACAGACTTCGAGGTTGCCCAGGTGCGCGCCCACCAGCATTTGCCCGCGCTGGTCGCGGTGCAGCTTGCCGCGCACATCGGTGTTATCGATCAGGGTGACCTGCTCCAGGCCCAGGCGCCCGCTCCAGACGTCGAGCTTGTCGAGCAAGGTGTCGGCGAAGGCCATGAATTGGTTGAACACCGAGCGCCGCGTGGGTCGCAGTTCGGGGCGCCCGCTCCAGTCGGCCAGCCGTTGCTGATACTCCTGCACGCTGTGCCGCGCGCTGCGCCCGGCCAGGTAGAAATACAGCACGATCACATGCAGCAACGGGCTGAGCACGCGGCGCCCCAGGTTGCGCGCCAGCCAGGCGGTGAACGCCATCAGCAGGTAACTGCCGCGCTCGTTGTGCCGTGCCCAGTGGCCATTTTTCATCGCAACCACCGGCGAGCCAGAATCGCTGGCGAACGCCAGAGCATGCCGAAGAACAGGATGGCGTGCATTTTCGAGATCAGCACGTTGTCGAGCAGCACGCGGAAATGCGAGAGGCCGTCTTGCGGGTATTGCACCTTGACGGGCAGCCAGATCATGGCCTGGTTACGCCAGCTCAGGCGCACCAGCACTTCGGTGTCGAAGTCCATGCGCTTGCCCATCTTCACCGAGTTGATCAGCGCCAGCGTGGGGGCCAGCGGGTACACGCGAAAGCCGCACATGGAGTCGCGAATCTGCAGCGACAGGCTGTTGATCCACACCCACACGTGGGTGATGTAGCGCGCATACAGCCGGCCTTTTGGAACACTGTGATCGAACTGCGGGTAGCCGCAAATCAGATGGTCCGGCTGCGCCGCTGACTGCTGCAAAAATTGCGGCAGGTTGGTCAGGTCATGCTGGCCGTCGGCGTCTACTTGCAGGGCGTGGGTAAAGCCCAGCCGAGCGGCTTCGCGCAGGCCCGCCATGACGGCGCCGCCTTTGCCCTGGTTTTCCGAGAGGCGAACCAGGTGGGTGTTTTCACGCATGGCGAGTTGATCCATCACCGCCGCGCAAGCCGGGCTCGACGCATCGTCCACCAGCACGCACGGCAGGCCGCTGGCGTGCAGCGCCTCGACCACGGCGGGCAGCGCGTGTTCGTGGTTGTACACGGGGATCACCGCGCACACGGCATGGCTGGCGGACGGCTTAGGCGTCGACACGGGCCGCCTCCAGCAAAATGCGCCCGGACGAGCACGCGGCTTCGCCATTGCGGTAGCTGAAATACAACTTGCCGCGCTCGGCATCGAAGCGCAGGTGCAACTGCAAGCGGTCGCCGGGGCGGGCCAGCTGCTGAAATTTCAGCACTTCCATGCCGCAGAAGCGCGGTGGCAACACCATCAGTTGGCGCGCCAGATTCTGCGCCCAATCTACCTGCACCACGCCGGGCAAAATCGGCGTTTTCGGGAAGTGGCCGGTGAAGTGCGCGAGGTCCAGCGGCACGTCCAGCTCCAGGTGCCATTCGCCATTTTCTTCTCGCTGGCTGACCACATCCGGCAGCAGCGTGCGCGGCGCGTGCAGCACTTGTTCGAGCGACGCTTGCGGCAGTTTGCCCTGGGCGTTCAACGGTATATGGCGCACCAGACGCCAGCGACGCGGCAGCGCCAGGGCGATGCAATGTGGGCTGAGGTGCTGACGCAGGCTGTCGGTGACGGCGCGGCGGCCTTGATTGCGCAACGCGTGCAAGCCGGCGTCGTTCAGCGCCACCAGCGCGCCGAGGTAGGCACGCTTGTCATGCACCACGCCAAAACGCGCCTCGCCCACCCACGGGTGAGTGGCCAGCGCTTGTTCGAGCATGGGCAGGGAGATGCGGTTTTCTTCCAGCTTGACGATGCGATCGAGCCGGCCCAGCAGCTCGAAACGGCCGTCGGCATGCAACGTGGCGCCATCGGCGGTTTGCTCGGTGTGACCGGGCGCCAGGTAAGGCGAGCGAATGTACAGCGCGCCGTCTTCGTTAAGGCCAACCTGCACATCGGCAAACGGCTGCCACTGCGAACCGCCCTGACGCCAGGCGATGCCGCCGGTTTCCGAACTGCCGAATATTTCGGTGGGCACCTGGCCGAGCAGTTCGCCCAGCTGCGCGCCGGTTTCTGCTGGCAGCGGGCCGCCCGAGGAAAACACCCGGCGCACGCGGCTCAGCGCCTGCCAGTCGAGGTTGTCGCCCATGCGTTTGAGCAAAGCCGGGCTGGCGATCCAGGCGAAATTCGCCTGCGGCAGACTCCAGCGTTGCAAATCTTCCGGGAAGGGTTGTGGGCGACGTACAAATACGCGGCCCGCACACAGCGGCCAGAGCACGCGGAATAACAGCCCGTAAATGTGCTGCGCGGCGACGCTGCCGACGATCACCGCATCGCCCAGATCTTCGCCCCACAGGGCTTGCAGGGCGGCGACTTCGTTGTGCATCTGGCGCAGGGTTTTGTCGATCAGCTTGGGCTCGCCGCTGGAGCCGGAGGTGCATAGGGTCAGGCCGATAAAATCGAGATCGAGCGTGGCGGCCGGCAGTGGTTCGGCGTGCAGCTCGGCCAGGCGCGTGTCACCGTCCTGGTCGCTGAGCCAGAGATCCACCCGCGGCGCCAGGCGTTCGCGGCTTTGCGCTTGCAGGTCTGCTGGCAGCAACACCCGCACGCCGGCGCGCCAGGCGCCCAGCAGGGCTATGGCCAACTCGGCGCTGTCTTCCAGATGCACCGCCACGTTGCGCACCCCCCGGGCTTGCAGGCCGGCGGCGACGCTCAACGCTTGCACGCACAGGTCGGCATGTTGCAACGCGGGCTCGATGGCGACCGGGCGTTGCAGCGCGGGGCTTAGCAGGTCTTGCAGGGTTATCCATTTCATAGCTGGTATTTCATAGTCGGCATTTCATAGCTGGCACTTCATCCCTGGGCTCGCACACGTTGGCGCACCAGCCATTCACCGGCGAACAACAGGCCCATCAAAACGTAAGAAATCACGCCGGTGTAGAGCGTCCACCAGCTCAACGGCGCCCACAGCGTGAGGGCGCTGACCAATAGCGCATTGAACACAAAGAACCCACACCACACTTTGGTCACTTGCCGCGTGTAGACGATGGCCACTTCAGGCAGCTCCGGTTCACGCAGCCGGGCCAGGCGCTCGACCATCGGCGGGCCGTATTTCAGGCTGAGGCCGAACAGGCCCAGGCCGAACAGGCTGATGAGCGCCGGGTACCAGCGCAGCACCTCGTGACTGTCCGCCAGGCCCAGCAACACGCAAAAACCCAGCGCAGCGATGGCCATGCCACGGCTGCCCGGACGTTGCCCCTGCGTCAGGAAGCGCGCCAGCCACAAGCCGCCGAGCAGCAGGGCAAAGAAGCGCGGCGACAGGTGTTGCTGGCCGTAATACACCGCGAAGGGGTAGGCCAGGCCGGCCACCAGCAGCACCAAACCAATCAGGCGGTTCATGCCTTGTCCACGAACAACACCCTCAGGCGGCGGGCGCGTTGACCAGGCGGAACACCGCCTCGACCACGTCACCGACGGTGCGCACGGCCTTGAAGTCTTCAGCGGCGAGTTTCTTGCCGGTTTTGCGCTTGATGTGGTCGATCAGGTCGACGGCGTCGATGCTGTCGATTTCCAGGTCCTGGTACAGGTTGGCTTCCAGGGTGACGCGCTCGGGCTCAAGCTCGAACAGCTCGACCAGCGACTCGCGCAGGGTGGTGAAGATTTCGTCACGGTTTTGCATGGTCGTCTCTCTTACGCGGCTTGCTGTGCAGACACGAACACAGCAAGGCTAGCCACGTTGGCGAAGTGCTTGCGGGTGTCTTTGGCGTCGGCGTCAATCTTGAAGCCGAAGCGCTTTTGGATAGCCAGGCCCAGCTCCAGGGCGTCGACCGAATCCAGGCCAAGGCCTTCACCGAACAGCGGCATCTCGGCGTCGATATCGTCGGGACCGATGTCTTCCAGGCCCAGGGCCTCGATGATCAGGTTTTTTATTTCAAGTTGCAGATCGCTCATCTTTGGCGAGCTCCTTAATAAAGTGTTGGTGCAGATGTTCGTTGAGTTTGCGCGAGGCGATAGGCGCCGAGCTGTGGGCAGCGAATTGCTGCGGGTCGATGTCCTCGCCCACGCGCATTTTGAAATGGAAGCGCCGCGCCGGAATGCGGTACCAAGGCTCGGCCTTGGTCAGCGTGGTGGGCGTTACGCTGATGACCACCGGCGTCACCACCGTTGCACCGCGCAAGGCGATAGCGGCGGCGCCCCGGTGAAACTCCGGTGCCTGCCCCGGCGTGGTGCGCGTGCCTTCGGGGAATATCACCAGGGTTTGGCCTTCACGCAGCGCGCCGGAGGTTTCGTCGAGCATGTCCATGCTGCCGCTGTTGCTGATGTACTCGGCAGCACGAATGGGCCCACGCATGCTGGGGTTGTCCCACAGGCTCTGCTTGACCACGCAGTTGGCGTCGCGGATGAACGCGATGAGCACCACCACGTCGATCAGCGACGGGTGATTGGCGATGACCATTTGCCCCGGACGCCCGAGGCGCTCGATGCCTTGCACTTCAAACGTCAGCACGCCGGTGCGGTGCATGAACTCCACGAACGCGCGGAACGTCCAGCTCACGGTGGCACGGGCGCGGGTGCGGCGCGCCACGGCGTCGCCCGGCAGCAGCGACAGCAGCGGGAACACCACGATGCGCAGCAGCACGCCACCGACCCCGAACAGCGTGAAGCTCAGGGCGGTTGCGATCAGGCGCCACCAATAGGGCGCGCTGTAACGGCTCAGGCGCTGTTCTGTTGCCAGCTCCATTGTCGATTCCTCCAACGATGCTCCAAGGTGGTTGCGCCGTTATTCAAGGCGCGAACCAGGTTAAGTGCGTGCGGCCACTCTGCGGTGGCTGTATCGGCAGGTGTTGCGTGTGCTTGCGTTTTGGTACTCAGGTGCAGGTTCCAGCGGTCGCCTGGCGTCAGCAGCAGTGCGACGGCGTAGGGAAACGGAACATCACTCACCCAACCGGCATAGGCGGCGGGCGGTGTGTCTTCGGCGATCACCAGCAATACCGCGGGCGCATCATCGGCCAGTAACAACTGCGCCTCGAGCACTGCATGTTCCAGGCCATCGGCTTCGCCGGCGAGCGCCGTCATTTCGCTGGTGTCGCTGCGCATGATCGACCACTGGCCGATGATGGCGTTGTGCACGGAGAGGCTGAATTGAGTGGGCGACAAGGGCGCGCCGGCACTGACATCGCTGAGCAGGGCAAAGGTGCGCGGGGTTTCACCGTGACGGGAGACGAACACCAGCGGCAGCGGCGCGCCATGGGCGTCGGCCAGTGGCCAGGCGACGCTGAAGGCCATGCGCGCCAGCGGGCTGAGGCGGCGGCGCTGCATGGCCGGAAGAAAGCTCACGTCGGGCAGCGAATCGCTGACGGCAGGCGGCTCGGACTGTTGGCTCCATGCCAGCCAGTCAGCTTCCTGCTCCAGGCCGGGGGCCCAGGCACGCCATTGTTCGATTGAGAAATGCATCGGCAGCTTTTGCGTCCATGTAAAAAAGGCGATCGCTCCTGGCTTGGCCAGGTCCATCGAACAGCCGCAGCTGTGTTCGCCGGTGGAAAAGTCGCAACCGCGCTAGCGCCATAGCAAAGTGCCGGCATTATCCCGACGTGGCGGGGCTCAAGCAAACATTGGTTACAGGTGCGGATTGCGGGCGCTATTTTGCCCATGTTGCGCAGAAATATCCGCGCCGCTGGTCACTGTTCGCGGTAGTGCCTCGCCCTGGCGGTGCGCTTTGCATAGAATCCGGGACTATTCGAGGCTCAGGACGAGGTGGGGATATGCGACGCGTAGTGTTTAACCAGAAAGGCGGCGTGGGGAAATCCAGCATCGCCTGCAACCTGGCGGCGGTGAGTGCCCAAGAGGGCTATCGCACGTTGCTCATCGACCTGGACGCTCAGGCCAACTCCACCCAGTACCTCACCGGGCTGACCGGCGAAGACATCCCCATGGGAATCGCCGATTTCTTCAAGCAAACGTTGTCGACGGGGCCGTTTTCCAAGAAGGGTCAGGTAGACATCTACGAAACGCCGTTCGACAACTTGCACGTCGTGACCGCCACTCGTGAATTGGCCGACTTGCAGCCCAAGCTGGAAGCCAAACACAAGATCAACAAGCTGCGCAAATTGCTCGACGACTTGTCCGAAGACTACGACCGCATTTACCTCGATACGCCGCCCGCCCTCAATTTCTACACCGTTTCGGCGATGATCGCTGCTGATCGCGTGTTGATTCCTTTCGACTGCGACAGTTTTTCCCGCCAGGCGCTGTACAGCCTGTTGGCCGAGATTGAAGAGCTGAAGGAAGACCACAACGAGGGGTTGGAGGTTGAGGGGATTGTGGTCAACCAATTCCAGGCACGGGCGAGTTTGCCGCAGCAGTTGCTGGATGAATTGATTGCCGAGGGCTTGCCGGTGTTGCCGGTGTACCTGGCCAGCTCGGTGAAGATGCGTGAATCCCATCAGGTGTCGGTGCCGCTGATATTCCTGGAGCCCAAGCACAAGCTGACGTTGCAGTTTGTGGAGTTGCATAACTTGCTGGAGGCTGGGGTTTAGGGGCCCATTGATTATTCATTCGCGTGTTGTTCAGCCTTTAGGTATGCCGAGCGATTCTGGATCCCCGCGTCGTACTGGGGGTTGAATCACGCGCCAACTCCGCCTGTCCCAAGCCCCCACCCCCACCTGACCATTTTCGGCAGTTTCCGCCCCCTCAAGGTCGCACCCTTCCCATCTCCCCCCCCGCCGCCCCCGATTTAAGTACTTGAATCCCTTGGCATGTTTTCTGCGATAGCCGTGTGTCTGCCTTTCTTCTACGGATTGCCCATGTCCACTTCCACCGCCGCCTATGCCCAAGCCCGTTGGGATGAGTTGGAGCGTCAAAGCGACCTCGACTGGGACCTGGATGCGATCACCGACCGCCGCGAAGCGGTGGCGTTTTTGCAGCGGTTTGAGAATCGGTTGTGCATCTATTCCAGCTATGTGGAAAAGCTGTACAGCAATTACAGCTTCGTGGTGCCGGAGTCGGAGGAGGGCAGCATCACGATTCTTCCGGATGAACAGGCCTGGCACGACACGTTCAATGACGTGCCGTCCGATGCGGTCGAGCCCACCGGCATTCACATCCTGCCGGGCGAAACCATGGGCTATACCGGGTTGTACTTGAAGATTCCAGGCGAGCACCGGCTGGTGGCATCGAAGGAGCTGCCGTTTCAAGAGGGACTCAAGCTGCTCATTCAACGCTACGCGGCCAAGGGCGAGACCTTTCTGCCGGTGCTGATCAAGGGCGACCTGCGCGAGTACGAGGCGCGAATGCCGTCGCTGCATCTGCATCGCATCAATCCAGACAAGCTAGCCAACAGCTCCAAACTCAGTGTCGACGCCATCAAAGGCGCCATTGCCGATCACCTGATCGCGCTGTTTCGCCAGCACTGAGCGCAGTGGCGTTACGCCAGTGTGGTGTCTCGTAACAGTCGCCCCACACGCCCCTCGAACTCCCCGCTACAGACTCGACTATGGGTCGGGCGCCGGTTGCAGCCCAGGTTCTTATAGTGATGCCGTAGATTCTTGCCGCGCCCGCGCGCTGGCAAGGGTCCGAACACAATAAGAATAAGGAAATCGCCATGCGCTCGCCCCGTAGCCTTGCCGCAGGTCACCGGTCCCCTCTGCGTTCGCTGTTTGCGCTGGCGCTGCTTGCCGTCGCCGTGCTGCCGGGTGCTGCGCAGGCCAAGCTCGAGGCGCTGGCCGACAGTGAGCTGTCGAACGTCACCGGGCAGGCGTTCATCAACCTGACGACCGACGCCAACGCGGGCATCAACTACACGCGCGTCAACCTGGGCGTGAATCTCGACACTCAGCTGAATATGAAGAAACTTCAGCTCGGGCAGTACAACGATTCCCTCACTCGGCCGGGCGAAGTGGCGGGTTCTTCCGACATTCTGATTAACAACTTTGCCCTCGGCACGGTGAATGCCGACGACAGCATCAATGCGTTCAAAATCGCCAATCCATTTATCGAGCTGGCGTATGAGGGCAACAAAGTCATCGGCGTGCGCATCGGTTTTGGCGAGGCCAAAGGCACGCTGTCCGGTGATATTTCCAGCCTGACCGGCAACGTGCCGGTGCATATCAAGGGCACGGGCCAGGCGATTTATGACCAGGCCAACGTCGGCCAGAAATTGATTTTGGGCATCGGCGGCATTTACACCTCCAGCGTGTTGGAGGCGGACGCGCAACTGGTCAATGGCAGTGGCGCCGCCGACCCGATTCGCGGCACCCAGGCGGGCGTGAAGAATGGCGACGGCCTGACGTGCACCAGCGGTTGCCTGCCCATTCTGACGGACGCCGCGCTGGGCATTATCAAGTCCAACGGCTGCGCGTTGCTGGGCATTCAGACGTGCTTCAACCTCGACCAATTCAAATCGCTGCCGGTGGGCAACCTGGGCGTCGCCGATCAAGCCGGCACTGCCGCTATCGAAGGCGCGGCGAAAGGCTTTTTCATCTCGCTGCAAACCAAGGATGTGGCTTGGCGCGATCTGGACAGCAACAGCTTTATGACTGCCCTCAAGGGCGCGTTCATGAACATGCCTAAGTACCGGGACGCCAACGGCAACATGGTTTCGCCGATCAACATCGACTTCAACCAGGCGTTCAACGGTATTCCGCGGCAAGACACCTGCCTCGGCAGCGCCACTGCGGGTTGCTGACATGAGCGCCCTCTGGCGGTTCGCTGGCTTGGCCTTGCTGGGCTTCAGCGCCTTGGCGCGCGCCGAGATGAAGGCCCTGGACGATCAGGAATTGTCGGGCGTGCAAGGCGCCGGCTTCGGCTTTGTGCTGGAAGACATTCTGCTCGACGCCAACAACGCGACCATCACCATCAACGACATCACCAACGGCAGCGGCCAGAACGTGCCGATTTCGGTGAAAGAGTTTTACCTGGGCGCGGCCGGCAGTAACAAAGGCGCCAACCTCAACCCCGTGACCATCGGCCGCCTCAGCTCGCCGTTCACGCTCGACCTCAACAAAGGCGAAAACCTGCGGACCCTTCGCGACGACGGCGTGTGGGTGCAAACCACGCCGAGCAATGTCGCAGTATTGGCGCTGACCTTTCCGGAACGGCTGACAGGCGCTGCCGGGCAAGCCTGTATTTCCGGCTACGCGGCGGCAGGCAGTAACTGTTCGAGCCGGGCCAGCGAGAAAGCTGACCTGGGTATTCGCTTCGACTTTCAGGTGGCCGCTGGGCGCACCGACATTCTGAATATCGACATCGCCGAGTTGGCCATGGACGGCTCGTACCTGCGGTTGTGGGGCGATAGCGCTCGTAGTCAGTTGGTCGGCGAGATGCGCCTGAATTTATATGCGAAAGGTCTGACCGTAATGTCGTGCGCGGCCGGCGCTACTAACTGCGCCACGGCTGCCGACCAAGAGGCGCGCACCATCACGCTGAGCAACATGTACGCGAACATCTCGCTGGGTTACGGCAAAACCCAGCCGCTGCTGTTCGATGTCAACAGCAACGGCCAGTTTGTGCTGGAGCTGCCCAACCCCACGGCAGGCGGCACCACGGCAGCGCAGCGCAATACGCTGGCGACCGATTTCTACGCCAATGCGCCGCGCACCAATATCGTCATCGACAACCTCAAAGTCGGCAGCGGCAACTACAGCACCGGCGGCTACAACTTTGGCTACAACACGCTGCAGGGCTTGAGCATTAATTACCTGAAGGTGACCAGCCATGACCTTTAAGCGCATCGAGTGGTTGGTGTTGTGGCTGGCCTTGCTGCTGCCAGCACTGGCGCGCAGCGAGTTGCAGCCAATGGCCGATGACGCGTTAAGCGCCACCCGCGGCCAAGGCGGCGTGTACCTGTCAGGTGATTTCAGCGTCAATAAAAACGGCGGCGTGTTGTGGTCGACGCCAACCACCAATACCGCCAGCGCCTGGACGGCCAACCAACGCAGTTGCGCCACCCTTGGCGCCAGCTCGCCGGAAGATTGCGGCATGCGCCTGGCCATTCGCGCTGAGGCGGCCGGTGGCTGGTACGTGCTGGACAATATGAAGGGCGTGTTCAGCTTCGACGGTCTGACCCTTCGCACACGGTTTATCGACAGCGGCTTCAATGGCGATGGCGCCACGTTCGCCCAGGACACGCTGGAGTTCGGCCTGCCCAACGAAGTGAAGTTTCAAGACACCCGCTTCACCTTCGCGGTGGCCAACCAGGGCGGCTGGCGCAACAAGGCCGGCACTGCCGCTAACGGCGGCGATGCGAGCTATCAGCAGACCAATATTTTCTCGGCGAAAATCGACGGCAGCATTCGTATGCAAGGCAACGTGCTGGTGTTTCCTAAAAACTGAGGGGTAAGCCGATGCGCCGTTCGTTGCTGCGTTTACCACTGTGCATCGTCTTGCTGGGCCTCAGTGCGCCGGCGCTGGCCATGCAGGCGTTGGACGATGAGGGGCTGGCCAGCGTCAACGGCCAGTCTGGCATCAGCATGGAAATCAACGGCGGCGGTTGGTCGGCAAGCACGGTCAGCTACAGCGAAGACGGCAAAACCGTGGCGCTCAAAGATGTCAGCAATCGGCCGGCCAGTGGCGCTACGGCCAGCTCGACCACCAAGGTCGATGTGGTCGGCAATCAGTTGGTGGTCGAACACAAAGCCAGCCCGCAAGTGCTGGCGGTGAACAACGTCGAGATGGCCGGCAGCAGCAACAGCTTCGGCAGTTTCCGCGCGTTTTACACCTTGGGCGCGACGCTGAAGGTAAAAGGCGGCGGCAGCAGCGGGGTGAGCGGCATCGGCCTGGATGACAGCAAGCTGTCGCTGACCGACGTGACGTTTTACTACCGCGATAACGGCTACGACCTGATCGTCAACGGCATGTCGCTGAACGCCTACCTCAACGCGGCGTATGTCGACATCGTCAATGGCGGCAGCGGCAAGGAAGTGAAACTCGACCTCGGCAATTCGCGGGTGCTGGCGAGCATCGCTGGCATCGGCCTCGACCTGGCCCATGGCGACGCGGTGAACGGCGTGCTGGCGACGCCGACAAATCCGGACACTCGCGACCCTAACGCGAGCAAGAGTTTTGGCTCGCTGACGCTTGACCTGCGTCTGGGCGGCAGCTTGAGCATTGCCAGTGGCGGCGCCAGCGGGCAGGGCATTCGTATTCGGCCAAACATCGCCATCGCCAACAGCCTGTTTCAATACCAGGACGAGGGCGTGTTGCGGGCCGAGAATTTTGCCGGTGTGCTGAGCAGCACCAGTGGCCTGACGGTGGACTTGGCAAGCGACACGGTGGGGACATTTGCTCAGGTGAAGTTTCCTGATTTGCGTCTGAACGCGACCTTGGGTGGTCTCATTATTGGCAACGCCAGCAACCAGAAGCTCGGCAGCCTTGGGATTGATCTGAATTTCCTCGATGACGGCGCGAAGCAGAACTGGCTGAAGCTGCGGCCGGGCGGCGACGTCAATTCCGGGCTCAAGGGCGTGACCGCAGACGTGAGCTGGAACATGGTCAACAGTTCGGTATCGCTGACCGATAACGGCAACAGCATGTGGTTCAGCGGCCTGCGCACCAACGGCAGCGGCCAGGTGACGCTCGATGTGACCAAAAGCTGCGCCGCTGGGGCCAGCACCGGCTGCTACGCCGGCACCCAGAGCGACATGAGCCTGGGCAGCTATAACGGCCATTACGATGGGTTGCGCGTGGGCCTGAACAACGTCAAGGGCAGTTACAGCTTCGATGGCCTGCGGGTCGGCAGCGCCACGGCGCCATTGCAGGGCGGCACCGAGCTGCTGGTGCTGATGGAGATTTTTCCCGCCTATGACTTCACCCTTAATGGCCAGCTGACCATTCAACCGGGCGGCAACGTTGGCAGCGGCGTGCGCTACAACGCCGACTTCTATGTGACCGAAGCGCGGGCGGCGATTACGGTCGACGAGGCTGGGCGCGGCTTGTGGTTGTCGGGCACCAGTTACGACATGCATTTCCGTGACGGCACGCTGGATATCAGCAGCGGCGCGGCGGGGGAGAAGGGCGGCGTCGAGCTGCGCAAGGGCACGTATTGGTCGAAGCTGGACGTCAGCGATGTGCGCTGGGGCGACCGCGCCACGGGCACCAGTCTTGGGCGGATCATGCTCAAGCGGTACGAGCAGGGTTCGACCCTGGCGCTGAGTTCAGGCGGCGCCGGTGCGTTGTGTGTCGGCGGCAGTGGCGGCACGGCCAGCGCTTGTGGCGCCAGCGGCGGGCGCTGGGAAGATCGCGGCAACGAAGGCGTGTCGGTGAAACTGAAAAGCGTGTTTGTGCGCGATACGGCGGTGGACAGCGCGGTCAATGGCGTTGCCACCGACGAGAAGCGCAACCAGGTGCTGTGGGAAACCAACCGCACGGCAGGCAACGGCACCGGGGCGCAGCTGGTCATCGACAACTTTTCCACCTCCGACGGCGACCCCAACAATCCCAACGCCAATACCTATGGCGTGAATGCCGACCTGAACCTGGACGTCGCACCGACCAAGGTAAAAGTGAAAAGCGGGGCGAACGCGGGCACGACCGTGACGCCTGATCCGCTGGGGTTTGCGGTGAACGGGCGCATTACGTTCAAAGAGGTGAATGTGGATCGCCTGCAGAATGTGCATCCCACCGGCGGCGCGGTGACAGCCATGTATGGCATCAAGGCGCAGAACGCAGACATTCGCGCCAACCTCACCGCTACGCCGATTAACTAAGCGCGCGGCCGTTTCGCGGCTAGCGCATCGCGCACTTTTTCGCGGGCAAAAAAAGACCCGGCAAGAGCCGGGTCAAAAACCGTGATTAGCCTGATGAGGAGATAATCTGAAAGGCCGACTGAAGGTCTCTCAAAATATCGACTGATCTCGCGACCAGTTGCGGTAATAATAACAATTCTCATTTCTCAGTCAACCCCTTGCCCCAAACTTTTTTCTCGCCGGGCTTTAAAAACAAAAAACCCGGCGCTTGGCCGGGTTTTGCGTACAGCGTACGGCTTACTCGCTAGCGGGCAAACGCAGCTGTGTAACTTCTTTGTTTAGTAGGTCGATGCGCCGCGCCATGCTTTCAATCAGGCTGTGGGCGATACGCGGATTGCTTTGCGTCAGGCTGAGGAACTGTTCCTTCGGAATCACCATCACCGTGCACGGCTCGCTGGCCAGAACGGTGGCGCTGCGTTTCTCGCGGGTGAACACCGCCATGGCACCGAAGATTTCATCTTTCTGTACATCGCCGACCTTATGGCCGTCGACATAAGCCTCGGCGTGGCCTTCGATGATGATGAATACGTGGTCGGCTTCGTCGCCCTGGTGAATAAGCTCTTCGCCAGCAGCAAAATGCTGGAAGCCGGTGGCGGGACGAATTTCCGGCTGCTTCAAACGCGCGAGTGCGTCGGACAGCAGCGCCGTATGGCCGATCAGGTACTGAACGAACAGTTCCAGCCGCACTTCGCTGGCATAGATGTGTTTGAACACTTCGCTGCGGGTGTACGGCACCAGGCTCAGGGGTTCTTCGCTGCTGTACCGGCAGGTGGGAAATTCGATGCCTTGGCGCAGGCCGAACAGATCGCCTTCCTGCAGATAGAACAACGGACGCTCATCGACCAACGCATGCAGCAAGCCGTTTTCGATGATGAACAGCTGATTTCCCGGCACTGCTAGCGCGAGGTCGTCGGTGCGCTCCAGACACAAGGTCGCGCCCGAAGGCGCAAGCCCTTCCAGCAGTTGCGTGGGGATGCCTTGCAGTCGGTTGATCAGCTGGTCGGCGTACGCCGGTTGCTCCCCGAGTAGGTACATACAGTAATTCCTTGAACTGGCTGGGCTTTCGAGAACGCACGAAGGTCCCTGAAACAATAGTTCGTGGCCGCCTCGGCGTAAATCCTCGAGCGCAGAGGATGTGAGCTAGCTCTTATTGTGCGGGGGCATAGCGTCGAGCTGGCCATTCAACTCCGCTTTGTGGGCCGGAGGCAACTCATTCCAGTGCACATCCAGCAATGCACCTTCGATTGCATAGAGTAAGACCTTCGACGCCCTGAACCCGCGCGCCTGCACGGCACGATAAGCGCCCACTGCGCCCAGGCGGCGTAGGTCGGTTGCGCTATGGATGCCGACGGCATGCAGCCATTGCGATGAGGTTTTACCCAGGTTTTTGAGGTGTTGCAGTTCGTCGTTCATCGCGCCTCCTTGGCTGCCGTGCTTAGTCCCCCGCGGTTAGCGCGACGGGGACCCTGCCAGGAAGTGTAGCGGCCAGTTCACAAAACGTGGCTGTTTGACATCTCTCCATACTTTTTCCAGTGCCGGGGCGACGTCGGCGACCGGATCGCGCCCATTTTTGCGCTCCCACAACTGGCACGCCGACCACGTGCGCAAATACCCCAGCAGATGGTCGAAGCTCCACTGCGCCTGCATGGAAAAGGCGGGCATCGCTATCGGTTGCAGCGGTGAGTGAATGTCGCGGTAGCCGGCCTCGATGCTGGCGCGCCCGGCTGGCCAGTAGCCGCTCAGCGTGTTCCAGTAGAAATCGTTGATCACCTCGTCAATCGCCTCGTCGATGCTCATCAGTCCATAACACCAGGCGCAAAACAGCCCGTCCGGTTTCAGCAGCCGTTGCACTTCATTAAAGAAGGAGGGCCCGGCAAACCAATGCAGCGCCTGGGCGACAATGATCAGATCCAGGCTTCGGCTGGCCAGCGGAATGGCCGTTGCGTCAGCGGCAAACACCGACGTCGCCTGGAGCGTTTCGCTGGCAGCGAGTTGCTCAACGCTGGCGTCACAGGCCACAACCTGGCGAAAGTGGGCAAGCAGCGGCTCGCTGGCCTGACCAGAACCACAGGCGATATCCAGTGCGCGTTCGGTGCTCGGACTTTGCTGCGCCAGCCATTGAAACAAGGCATCCGGGTAATGGGGCCGGAAGCTGGCGTATGCGGCAGCGCGGTTACCGAACAGTTGGGCAATTTCGCTCATGAAGTCGTGGACCGATAGCGCATGCGCGTGCCGTAAGTAAGCGACATCACGATTTCATCCGCACTCAGTTCGATGGGGAAGAACACCCCGGAGATTTGCGCGTGCGCGATGCTCGCGCCGTCCATGCGCGTGTTGCGCAAATCCATGCCGCGCAAATCGGCGCCGCGAAAGTAAGCATCGGTGAAGTTGAAACCGTCGGCTTCAAGCAACCGCAGGTCCAGGCCGCGAAAGTCGGCGCCGGTAAAGTCGAAGTCGCCACCTTGGGCTTTCAAGGCGTTCACGCCTTCGATGTCTTCGTTGTGCAGCAGCACGTACAGCGGATTTTCCAATTGACGCGGCTTGCTCATGGCGGGCTTCCGATGTGGGGTTCATCGGCAGTATAGAAGCCGCGCTCAGCTCTGCCCGCTGGCTGAGCGCGGTAGTCGCGGTGGCTTAGAGGCCGGGCAGGCGCTGGCGGATGCGCTCGATCAGGGAGTCGAGGCTGGCGCTTTCATGGGTGTCGACGCGTTTGGTCAGCACTAATTCCTCTGCGTTCAACGGCTCGCGGCTGTTGTGCTGGGCGCGAATGACTTCAATGGTGGCATCCGATGGATCTTGCGCGGCCGCCTGACGCTGCGCCAGCCAACTGGCGATGACGGTTTCGGGCGCCTGGCAATCCAGAATCACGAATGGGGCACCGGTTTCCTGCGCAACGTCCCACGCGGCCTGGCGCTGCGCTTGTTTGAGGTAGGTTGCGTCGATCACCACCGGGAAGCCGGCGCGCAAGGCCGACTCCGCCAGTTGATGCAGGCGCTGGTACGTGGCAACGCTGGCGTCTTCGCTGTAGATGCCGGAAGTCAATTGCCCTTGTTCGGCCGTTTTCTGCTCGCCAAACAGGCGTTTGCGTTCGACGTCCGAGCGCAAGCGAATGGCGCCAAGGGCTTCAACCAAGCGCATGGCGACATGGCTTTTGCCCACGGCCGAAACACCATGAGTGATCGCCAGCAAACGCGAGGGAATGGCGCTGTAACTTTCGGCCAGGGCGGCATAGCTGCGGTACTGACGCAAAATTACCGCGCGTTGCACGGCGCTTTCTTCCTGGCCGAGGCGGAACAGGCCGACTTTGCCACGCACCATCGCCCGATAGGCTTTATAGAAGTTGAGAATTTCCAGCGCGTCGTAGTCGCCGGTTTGTTCCAGCCAGGCGCTGACGAAACGGCGCGACAACGGCTTGAGGCCTCGGTCTTCGAGGTCCATTGCCAGGAAGGCGGCATCGGCGGTGACGTCGGTCAGGCGGAAGGGCTCATTGAATTCGATGCAGTCGAACAGCACCACTTTGCCGTCCAGCAGGGTGGCGTTGCCCAAGTGGATATCGCCGTGGCATTCACGAATAAAGCCCTCGGCTTTACGACGCTCGAACAGCGGCTGCAGGCGCTCGAAGCTGGCTTCGGCCCAGGCTTGCAGCGCGTCGAGCTGCAGCAGATCGGCTTTTTCCGAGAGCATCGGGCGGATCTGTTCGAAGTTTTGCGTGACCGGCGCCATGATCGCGGCGGCGGTGCCGAGTGGATGGTCTTGCGGCACGCGCGGCGCGTTCAGGTGGAACTGCGCGATCTGTGTGGCGAGTGCGTCGATGTGGTCGGTAGTCAGTTCGCCGCGGCTCTGCACTTCGGCCAGTAGCTGGCTTTGGGGGAACTGGCGCATTTTCAGGGCGTAGTCGATTACCGGGCCGCTGCCGTTGATTTGCGGAGCCTCGGCACTTCCGGTGATGGGCAGCACTTCGAGGTACAGCCCTTCGGTCAGGCGTTGGTTCAAGCGCAGCTCTTCGTTGCAGAAATGCTCGCGGTCCTTCAGGGATGTGAAGTCGAGAAAGCCGAAGTTGACCGGCTTTTTGATTTTGTAAGCGAAGGGACCGGTCAGCACCACCCAGGAGATGTGCGTTTCAATGACCTGGAAACCTTCTACCGGATGCGGGTAAAGGGCCGGGTTCTGCAAGGCGGCAATCAGGGTTTGGCTCACGGTCTTTCCTTGAATAACGGACTGAATTCAGGCGGCCATTATGGCGGCTGTGAGCAAGTGTGCAAACCGCTGGGAGGCGTCTGTCTGGCCCAGGCAAAGTGCGTATAATGCGCCGCCATGACACGTACCCGATCTTCTCGCCCCTCTCGTTCGCGCCCTAAATCCCGCTCTGGTGGCATGCGCCCCTGGCTGGGGGGGCTGCTCAAACTCAGTCTTGTCGGCCTGGTGGTCGTGGCCGGTTTCGCCGTGTACCTCGATGCTGTGGTGCAAGAGAAATTCTCTGGCAAACGCTGGACGATTCCCGCCAAGGTTTACGCCCGTCCTCTGGAATTGTTTGTGGGCCAGAAACTGGCTAAAGACGATTTCCTCACCGAACTGGATGCCCTTGGCTATCGCCGCGAAACATCGGTGACCGGCCCCGGCGCAGCCGTGGTGGCGGGCAATAACATTGATTTGAATACCCGTGGCTTCCAGTTCTATGAAGGTGCGGAGCCGGCGCAGCGCATTCGGGTGAAGTTTTCCGGCGACTACGTGGCCGGGCTTAACCAGGCCAGCGGCCAGGACCTGGCCGTTGCGCGGTTGGAGCCGCTGCTGATTGGCGGGCTATACCCGGCCCACAACGAAGACCGGATTCTGATCAAGCTCGACCAGGTGCCGCCTTATTTGGTTGAAACCTTGGTGGCGGTCGAAGACCGCGAGTTTTTCCATCACTTTGGCGTGTCGCCAAAATCCATCGCCCGGGCGTTCTGGGTCAATGCCAGCGCCGGGCAGATGCGCCAGGGCGGCAGTACGCTGACCCAGCAGTTGGTGAAAAACTTCTACCTCACCAGCGAGCGCAGCCTGACGCGTAAAGCCACCGAGGCAATGATGGCGGTGCTGCTGGAGGTGCATTACAGCAAACAGGAAATTCTCGAGGCCTACCTCAACGAAGTGTTCCTCGGCCAAGACGGTCAGCGCGCTGTGCACGGTTTCGGTTTGGCCAGCCAGTACTTCTTCAGCCAGCCATTGGCCGAACTAAAGCTTCACCAGGTGGCGTTGCTGGTCGGCATGGTGAAGGGACCTACTTTCTATAACCCACGCCGCAACCCGGATCGTGCCCTCGAGCGCCGAAACCTGGTGCTTGATCTGTTGGCTTCGCAAAACGTCGTCACCGCCGAACAGGCCGAAGCGGCCAAGAAAATGCCGCTGGGCGTGACCAAGCGCGGCAGCATGGCGGACAGTTCCTACCCGGCGTTCCTCGATTTGGTGAAGCGCCAGTTGCGTCAGGACTACCGCGATGAAGACTTGACGGAAGAAGGCCTGCGAATCTTCACCAGCTTCGATCCGATTCTTCAGCAGAAAGCCGAAAACGCACTGCACTCCACGCTAAAGGGCTTCAAAGGCCGTAAAGGCGCGGACGAAGTGGAGGCCGCCATGGTGGTGACCAATCCGGAGAGCGGGGAAATCCAGGCCATGCTTGGCAGCCGTCAACCGCGCTTCGCCGGGTTCAACCGCGCGTTGGACGCGGTGCGGCCAATTGGCTCGCTGGTGAAGCCGGCGGTGTACTTGACTGCGCTGGAACGTCCGAGCCAATACACGTTGACCAGTTGGCTGGAGGACGAGCCTTTCTCGGTCAAGGGGAAAGACGGTCAGGTGTGGACGCCGCAAAACTACGATCGCAAGGCTCACGGCACGATTTATCTGTACCAAGGCCTGGCTAACTCCTACAACTTGTCGACCGCCAAGCTCGGGCTGGAGCTGGGTGTTCCGAATGTGCTGAAGACGCTCCAACGATTGGGTGTTTCCCGTGAGTGGCCGGCATTCCCGTCGATGTTGCTGGGCGCGGGCGCGCTCAGTCCGATCGAAGTGGCCGGCATGTACCAGACGCTGGCCAACGGTGGTTTCAATACGCCATTGCGCGGTATTCGGAGTGTGTTGACTGCCGAAGGGGAACCTCTCAAGCGCTATCCGTTCCAGATTCAACAGCGTTTTGATCCAGGTGCCATTTACCTGGTACAGAACGCGATGCAGCGCGTGATGCGCGAAGGCACCGGGCGCTCGGTCTATAACCAACTGCCGTCGACATTGAATCTGGCCGGCAAGACCGGCACCAGTAACGATTCACGGGACAGCTGGTTTGCCGGTTTCAGTCAGGATTTGTTGGCTGTTGTGTGGATGGGGCGTGACGATAACGGCGGCACACCCTTCACCGGCGCAACGGGTGCCTTGCAGGTGTGGACCGGCTTTATGAAACAGGCTGACCCACTGCCGCTGAACATGCCGCTGCCCGATAACGTGGTGCAGGTGTGGGTCGACGCGAACAACGGTCAAGGCTCCGATGCCAACTGCCCGAACGCGGTACAGATGCCGTATATTCGCGGCAGCGAGCCGGCAGCCGGTGCGGCCTGCGGCGGGCAAACGCCTGCAGGGGAAGTGATGGACTGGGTGCGCGGTTGGATGAATTAAGTGATGAGGTGCTCAGTGAATAAGTGGTTGATCCCTGCATTAATAGCCACCAGCGTGCTGGCCGGTTGCGCCAGTGTTCAACGTGGTTCGATTCCGGTGGTCGACTCTGGCGCGCCGCTCTCGGCTGACCGTCCGCCCGTCAATGGGCGTGCGACCACTGGCGGCTATGCGCAAACGCCAGCCCAGCCGCAGACTCAAGCGGTCCCGCAGGATTCCGGCGTGGTGGTGATGGTGCCGGGCCAGGGGCGCGCGCCTGCGCCCATTCAAACTTACCCAAGCGGCTCGTCGGTGAGCAGTGCGCCGATCTCGTCGGGCGGTATTACGCCTGGCCCGATCACGACGGGTCCGATTACACCCGGGCCGAGCGCCAGTTACAGCGTGCCCACCCCTGTTGCGCCAAGCGGCATTCCATCATCGGGTGGCCTGGCCGCTGATGAACAGTTGGATGGGCCGGTGCTGGCCTTGCTCACGACAGCGCAACAGCAGCAGAGCAGTGGTGACTTAAACGGTGCCTCGTCCAGTCTGGAGCGCGCACAGCGCATCGCCCCAAGCGAGCCGCAAGTCTTGTATCGACTGGCTCAGGTGCGTTTGGCTCAAGGTGATGCTGCGCAAGCCGAACAAGTGGCGCAGCGTGGTCTGACCTACGCCAGCGGCCGCCCCACGCTGCAGGCCAGCCTGTGGGGGCTGATCGCCCAAGCGCGGGAAAAACAAGGCAACGCCTCGGGCGCCGCCCAGGCTCGCCAGAAGGCTCAGGTGAACCTCTGATGGATCAGCGGCTGCCTGCGCTGGCGGATCACTTGCTGCTGATTGAGCGCGAATTGCGTGCTCAAGGATGGTGGGCGGCGACGCCTCCGTCCGCTGAAGCTTTGGCTAGCGTCGAACCGTTTTGCGTCGATAGCCTGTCGTTCGAAGAGTGGCTGCAGTGGATTTTTCTGCCGCGCATGAAGGTCATTATCGAAAGCGGGCAGCCGCTGCCGTCGGTGTCTGGCATTCGGCCAATGGCGGAAATGGTCTACAGCGCCAAGCTAGGCAAGGCGAGTGGGTTGCTCGTGTTGCTTGGCGAGTTCGATGGCTTGATCGGCGCGGCAACTTCCTAGAAAGTTGCCGGTGTGGCGGGAGGCGTTAGTCGCTGCACGTGTCGGTAATGGCTTTCATATCTTCGGCAATTTTGCTTTGCCGTTCTTCCTCGGTGAACCGGCGTGTTTCGCCATTCACTTGCACCATCAAGCGCGGATTGTTCTGAAGTTGCGACAGGTGGGTACGCACCGCCTCGCAATACTTCGCGCGTTCTTCCTCTTTCGCGGCAATTTCTTTCTTCACTTTTTCATCGATGGCTTTCTGCGCCGGATCATCGACGGTCCCGGGTGCCGGTAATTTGGGCAGTGCCGCGGGGGCAGTTGGCTTCGGTTGGGGAACTTGGGTGCTGATCGGCGTAGCGTCCTGGCCCTGCGGCGGCTGGGCGCCAAAGTGGGTGTTGCCCTGTGCGTCGACCCATTTGTAGACCTGGCTGGCCGAGGCGGCTGCGCTTAGGGCCAACAGCAAGCTGCCGGTGATGATCATGCGTCGCATGCGGTGTCCTTCTGATTAGCGGCGGAACGTGCTGCTAACTATAACCAAATCCAGCCACTCGTCACCCTGCACCCGGTCACAGCTGCAATTCAAAGAAAGCACCACGGATGACTTGACTTGAGGGCGTTGAATCCGAACAATTCGACGTTCGCTGTAGTGGAGTCGGCCGCAAGCAGGCTTTAGCTCAGCAGACATGAGGCGCATACCCGTGCCGACCTGTTACACCCGCAACGCGTTACCTCGCGCTGGGTGGGAAAACCCCGAAACACTTAGGGGCGTTCCCAATACTTGCTCAAGTAGTAGCTGGCGTAGTCGGCGACCACCGTCGCTCATGCTCTGCTTGGCGGTAAACCTATTCGGACCCGTTCGTTTGTGAGCGGTTCTCTAAGCGTTTTAGAGGTGAACAACGTGGAGCTTTTATCTGGCGCTGAAATGGTCGTCCGCTTTTTGCGTGACGAAGGCGTTAAGCATATCTATGGGTACCCAGGCGGTGCCCTCCTGCATATTTACGATGCGCTGTTCAAAGAGCCGGAAGTGACTCACATCCTGGTTCGTCATGAGCAGGCCGCTACCCACATGGCAGACGGTTACGCCCGCGCCACCGGTAAAGCCGGTGTGGTGCTGGTGACGTCCGGCCCGGGTGCGACCAACGCCATTACCGGTATTGCCACTGCCTACATGGACTCCATTCCGATGGTGATCCTGTCTGGCCAGGTGCCTAGCAATATGGTCGGTACCGACGCGTTCCAGGAAACCGACATGATCGGTATCTCCCGGCCGATCGTGAAGCACAGCTTCATGATCAAACACCCGTCCGAAATCCCCGAAGTCATGAAGAAGGCTTTCTATATCGCTCAGTCCGGCCGCCCAGGTCCGGTAGTTGTCGATATCCCGAAAGACATGACCAACCCGGCGGAAAAATTCGAATACGTTTACCCGAAGAAAGCCAAGCTTCGCTCCTATAGCCCAGCCGTTCGTGGCCACTCCGGTCAAATCCGCAAAGCCGCTGAAATGCTGCTGGCGGCCAAACGCCCAATTCTGTATTCGGGTGGCGGCGTGATCATGGGCAATGCATCCGAGCCGCTCACCGAGCTGGCGAAAATGCTGAATCTGCCGGTGACCAACACCCTGATGGGCTTGGGCGGTTTCCCGGGTACTGATCGCCAATTCATCGGCATGCTGGGTATGCACGGCAGCTATACCGCCAACCTGGCAATGCACCACGCCGATGTGATTCTGGCTGTCGGCGCACGCTTCGATGACCGCGTTATCAATGGCCCGTCGAAGTTCTGCCCGAACGCCAAAATTATCCACATCGACATCGACCCGGCGTCCATTTCGAAGACCATCAAGGCCGACGTGCCAATCGTAGGCCCGGTCGACAGCGTGCTGACCGAGATGGTGGCCATCCTCAAAGAAATCGGCGAAACCCCGAACAAAGAAGCGGTGGCCAGCTGGTGGAAACAGGTTGATGAGTGGCGTGGTGAAGGTGCGTTGTTCCCTTACGAGAAGGGCGACGGCAGCATCATCAAGCCGCAGACCGTGGTCGAAACCCTGTGTGAAGTCACCAATGGCGATGCCTTTGTGACCTCCGACGTGGGCCAGCACCAGATGTTTGCCGCGCAGTACTACCGCTTCAACAAGCCGAACCGCTGGATCAACTCTGGTGGTCTGGGAACGATGGGCTTTGGCTTCCCGGCTGCGATGGGCGTGAAGCTCAACTTCCCGGACGCCGACGTGGCGTGCGTGACCGGCGAAGGCAGTATCCAGATGAACATTCAGGAACTTTCGACGTGCTTGCAGTACGGCTTGCCGGTGAAAATCGTCAACCTGAACAACGGTGTGCTGGGCATGGTTCGCCAGTGGCAGGACATGACCTATAGCGGGCGCCATTCGCACTCGTACATGGAGTCGCTGCCGGACTTCGTCAAACTGGTCGAGGCCTATGGCCATGTGGGTATGAAGATCACCGATCTGAAAGACCTGAAGCCCAAAATGGCGGAAGCCTTTGCGATGAAAGATCGTCTGGTATTCCTCGATATCCAGGTGGACACCAGCGAGCACGTTTACCCGATGCAGATCAGAGATGGCTCCATGCGTGACATGTGGCTGAGCAAGACGGAGCGGACATAATCATGCGACATATCATCTCTCTGCTTCTGGAAAACGAACCGGGCGCACTGTCCCGCGTGGTCGGGCTGTTCTCTCAGCGTAACTACAACATCGAAAGCCTGACCGTGGCGCCGACTGAAGATCCGACCTTGTCGCGTCTGACGTTGACCACGGTCGGCCATGATGAGGTGATCGAGCAGATCACCAAAAACCTGAACAAGCTGATCGAAGTCGTCAAGCTGGTAAACCTGTCGGAAAGCGCCCATATCGAGCGCGAGCTGATGCTGGTGAAAGTGAAAGCGACGGGCGCGCAGCGTGCCGAGATCAAGCGTACTACCGATATTTTCCGCGGCCAGATTGTGGATGTGACGAGCAGCGTCTACACCATCCAGCTCGCCGGAACCAGCGACAAGCTGGACAGCTTCATTCAGGCAGTGGGCACCAGTTCGATTCTGGAAACGGTCCGCAGTGGCGTCACCGGCATTGCCCGTGGCGACAAAGTTCTGAGCATCTAACTCATTTAGCGCGAGGCCCTGACGGGCCTCAGAAATCAGGGGAAATTCATGAAAGTTTATTACGATAAAGACTGCGACCTTTCCATCATCCAGGGTAAGAAAGTCGCCGTTATCGGTTACGGTTCGCAAGGCCACGCTCAAGCGTGCAACCTGAAAGACTCCGGTGTTGACGTGACCGTAGGCCTGCGCCCGGATTCCTCTTCCCGCGCCAAAGCTGAAGCTCATGGTTTGAAAGTAGCTGACGTGCCTGCTGCCGTTGCTGCTGCCGACCTGGTCATGATCCTGACCCCGGACGAGTTCCAGTCCCAGCTGTACAAAAACGAAATCGAGCCGAACATCAAGAAAGGCGCCACCCTGGCCTTCTCCCACGGCTTCGCGATTCACTACAACCAGGTTGTGCCGCGCAAAGACCTCGACGTGATCATGATCGCGCCGAAGGCTCCGGGTCACACCGTGCGTACCGAGTTTGTCAAAGGCGGCGGTATTCCTGACCTTATCGCTGTTTACCAGGACGCTTCGGGCAATGCCAAGAACGTTGCCCTGTCTTACGCTTCGGGCGTGGGCGGCGGCCGTACCGGCATCATCGAAACCACCTTCAAAGACGAAACCGAAACCGACCTGTTCGGCGAACAAGCCGTTCTGTGCGGCGGTACCGTTGAGCTGGTTAAAGCGGGCTTCGAAACACTGGTTGAAGCCGGCTATGCGCCAGAAATGGCTTACTTCGAGTGCTTGCATGAGCTGAAGTTGATCGTTGACCTCATGTACGAAGGCGGTATCGCCAACATGAACTACTCGATCTCCAACAACGCTGAATACGGCGAGTACGTAACCGGTCCGGAAGTCATCAACGCCGAATCCCGTCAGGCCATGCGTAACGCTTTGAAGCGCATCCAGGACGGCGAATACGCCAAGATGTTCATCAGCGAAGGCGCCACCAACTACCCATCGATGACCGCCAAGCGTCGTAACAACGCCGCTCACGGTATCGAGATCATTGGTGAGCAGCTGCGTTCCATGATGCCGTGGATCGCTGCCAACAAGATCGTCGACAAAGCCAAAAACTAAGGCTGTTGCGATCCAGAAAAAACGCGGCTACGGCCGCGTTTTTTCGTTCTAGGCTAAGGCTCTGGTATAAAGCCTCAGTGCTGGAGCGGGGTGAACCCCGGATCAGCGTACTGGTCGAAAACTTTCCAAACCGTTGCAAGGTGTAGTTCATGAACGAACGTCCCGAGGAGCCGGCTAACGGTTCCGATGCAGAGAGCCTGCTGCCAATCGATGAGCATGTTGAAGAAGGTCATGACGCCGAAGGGCGCAAAGTCCGCCACCGCGGGGTTTACCTGCTGCCCAACCTGTTCACTACCGCCAACCTGTTTGCCGGTTTCTACTCGATCATCAATGCCATCAACGGCAACTTCTATGTAGCAGCCGCCACGGTGTTCGTAGCGATGGTGCTTGATAGTCTCGACGGTCGCGTTGCGCGTCTGACCAATACCCAGAGCGCGTTCGGCGCCGAGTACGACTCGCTGTCCGATATGGTCGCGTTCGGTGTAGCGCCGGCCATTCTTGCCTTTGAATGGGCGCTGGGAAGCATGGGCAAAGTGGGCTGGATGGTTGCCTTCATCTATGTGGCCGGTGCTGCGCTGCGGTTGGCGCGCTTCAATACGCAGATTGGCACGGTCGATAAACGCTACTTCATTGGTCTGGCTAGCCCGGCAGCAGCCGGTGTGGTCGCGGGCACCGTATGGGCGTTCAGCGACTTCGGCATCCAAGGTTCGAACATGTCGTTCGTGATCGCCTTGTTGGTGGCAGCCGCAGGCATGTTGATGGTGAGCAACATCAAGTATTACAGCTTCAAGGATCTCGACCTCAAAGGACGGGTGCCTTTTGTAGCGATTCTTGCGGTGGTGTTGGTGTTCGCCGTGGTATTCAGCGACCCACCACGTATTCTGCTGCTGATATTCCTCGCCTATGCTGCGTCCGGGCCTGTTCAATACCTGCTGCGCCTGCGCCGTCGTAAAACTGCGGAGTGATGTAATTTCCCTCAAGCTCCGCGGTCTATTGGCGCGTCAGTCACTGATAGTCGCGGAGTTTCCCATGTTGATCAAAATCCCTTCTGCTTCCGCGTCGAGTGAATCCGACGTCACGCCCGAGTCGGTTTACCTCTCACGTCGTTCCTTCTTTGCTGCAGCAGGTGGCGCCGCCGCGGCATTGGCGCTGCCGGCATACGTGCGCGCGGAAGCCTCGCGCTATGCGGATGTTGAAGAAGCCCCGGCGCCAGGTTGGTTCGCTGAGAAGTTGAAGGCGGCTCGCTGGCAAGCCGTTACCGCCGGCAGTGAAACGATCACGCCGTTCAAAGACGCTACGCACTACAACAACTTCTATGAGTTTGGGCCTGATAAAGGTGACCCGGCACGCTACGCCGGCTCGTTTAAAGCTGAGCCCTGGACGGTGATGGTCGATGGGGAAGTTGCCAAGCCGGGTCGCTACTCGTTGGAGGATATGTTCAAGGAGCAGCAACTTGAAGAGCGGATTTACCGCCTACGCTGCGTCGAGGCTTGGTCAATGGTCATTCCCTGGATGGGGTTTTCATTGGGCGACGTGCTCAAACGCTTCGAGCCGACGGCGAAAGCCAAATATGTTCGTTTCGAAACAGTGGTCGACCGTGAGCAAATGAAAGGGCAGAGTTCCAGCTTCTCGCTGATCGACTGGCCCTATATAGAAGGGCTGCGCCTGGACGAGGCGATGCATCCGTTGGCGATTCTTGCGGTTGGCATGTATGGGCGGGTGTTGCCGGGACAGAACGGGGCGCCGTTGCGTCTGGTCGTGCCTTGGAAGTATGGCTTCAAGAGCATCAAGTCGATTGTTCGAATTACCCTTACCGAAGAGCAGCCGACTAATACGTGGCAGGCGCTGGCGGCTGACGAGTATGGGTTCTATGCCAACGTAAATCCGGCCGTTGACCATCCGCGTTGGACGCAGGCGCATGAGCGACGTCTGCCGAGCAGTCTGTTTAGTCCGAATGTGATGCCGACCCGTCTGTTCAATGGGTATGACGAGGTGGCCTCGTTGTATAGCGGTTTAGATTTGCGGACTAACTATTGATGCGATACCGGCTATGGCGTGTTGCGGTGTTTTGTCTGGCCCCGGTTCTTCCTTTGTATTGGCTGTATCAAGCCTGGGCGTTTGCGCTAGGGCCAGATCCGGGCAAGGTGCTTGTTGATCGCTTGGGGCTGGGTGCGCTGACACTGCTGCTTATTACCTTAGCGATGACACCGCTGCAGCGCTTGACCGCGTGGGGCGGCTGGATTGCGGTGCGGCGGCAGTTGGGGCTTTGGTGCTTTGCTTATGCGGTGCTGCATGTGTCGGCTTACGCCGTGTTTGTGCTTGGACTGGATGGCGGGCAGCTGTTGATCGACTTGCGCAAGCGCCCTTACATCTTCGTTGGGGCTTTGGCGTTTATCGGCTTGCTCGCGTTGGCCATTACGTCCAACCGCTGGAGTATTAGAAAGCTGGGCCGACGCTGGAAGGTGCTGCATCGGTTGGTCTACGCCGTGTTGGCTTTGGTGCTCTTGCATATGCTTTGGGTGGTTCGGGCGGATATAGAGGAGTGGCTGATCTACGCGGTAGTTGGCGCGCTGCTCATGGTTTCCCGTATTCCGAGCGTTTTGAACCGTCGGGCAAGATTGTCACAATAACGCCTTGACGGCGTTTCCCAAGTGCTTATAATGCGCACCTCTTCCGGCGCGGAAGGCTCCTAAAAGTTCTTTCTAATCAATAGGTTAGGTTGAAATTGAAGATTGCAAAGCAGAGCGATCTGCGTAGAATGCGCCGGGCTGACAAGGTTGAAGGTTGGTCTTGTTGGTCGGTCGAGTAAGTTGATCGAAAAGCGGTAAAAGAGGTGGTTGACAGCGGTTTGAAACGCTGTAGAATTCGCCTCCCGCTGACGAGAGACTGAAGTTGATCGGAGGCGCAAGCGGTTGAGTTTGAAAAGAAATTTTCGAAATCGCTTGACGGAATA
>Ga0157370_10000151_pt1 | contig 85615 bp, 84 predicted proteins | sample C35metaG_FD_113463 | JGI IMG/M metagenome (GOLD analysis project Ga0157370, IMG submission 113463) | Corn rhizosphere microbial communities from Kellogg Biological Station, Michigan, USA - C3-5 metaG | ecosystem: Host-associated > Plants > Roots > Rhizosphere > Soil | place: USA: Michigan...
ATACCGTCTTATGGAGCAAAACCCGCAGTCACAGCTCAAGCTTCTTGTCACCCGTGGTAAGGAGCAAGGCTATCTGACCTATGCTGAGGTCAATGACCATCTGCCGGAAGATATCGTCGACTCCGATCAGATCGAAGACATCATCCAGATGATTAACGACATGGGCATCCAGGTGGTTGAAGAAGCCCCGGACGCCGACGATCTGATGCTGAATGAAAACAGCTCCGATACTGACGAAGATGCCGCGGAAGCTGCCGCTCAGGTATTATCCAGCGTTGAATCTGAAATTGGCCGCACCACTGACCCGGTTCGCATGTACATGCGTGAAATGGGTACCGTTGAACTGCTGACCCGCGAAGGCGAAATCGACATCGCGAAGCGTATCGAAGACGGTATTAACCAGGTTCAGTGTTCCGTTGCTGAATACCCGGAAGCCATTACCTACCTGCTGGATCAGTACGATCGCGTTGAAGCAGGCGAGTCGCGCCTGTCAGATTTAATCACTGGCTTTGTTGATCCTAACGCTGAAGAAGACCTGGCACCGACCGCCACTCATGTGGGTTCTGAGCTGTCTGAAGCCGATCGTAATGACGACGAAGATGACGACGAAGAGAGCGATGACGACAGCTCTGACGACGATAACTCTATCGATCCAGAACTGGCGCGCGAGAAGTTCTCTGACCTGCGCACGCAGTACGAAACCACGCGTGACGTGATCAAAAGCAAAGGACGCAGCCATGCTGCCTCGGTTGCCGAGATCCAGAACCTGTCTGACGTCTTTAAGCAGTTCCGCCTGGTACCGAAGCAGTTCGACTACCTCGTGAACAACATGCGTGAAATGATGGAGCGTGTCCGTACTCAGGAACGTTTGATCATGAAGCTGTGTATTGAAGTGTGCAAAATGCCGAAGAAAAACTTCATTACGCTGTTCACCGGTAACGAGACTAACGAGAGCTGGTTCAAAGCCGCACTGGCCATGAACAAGCCGTGGTCTGAAAAACTGCTGGACGTGCAGGATGACGTGATGCGTTCTCTGCAGAAACTGGCCCAGATTGAAGAAGAAACCGGCCTGACCATCGAGCAGGTGAAAGACATCAACCGTCGTATGTCGATCGGTGAAGCGAAAGCCCGCCGCGCGAAGAAAGAGATGGTTGAAGCTAACCTGCGTCTGGTCATTTCCATCGCGAAGAAATACACCAACCGTGGTCTGCAGTTCCTGGATCTGATTCAGGAAGGTAACATCGGCCTGATGAAAGCGGTTGATAAGTTCGAATACCGTCGCGGCTATAAGTTCTCAACTTATGCCACATGGTGGATTCGTCAGGCGATTACCCGTTCTATCGCTGACCAAGCGCGTACCATCCGTATTCCGGTGCATATGATTGAGACCATCAACAAACTCAACCGTATCTCGCGCCAGATGCTGCAGGAGATGGGACGCGAGCCGACGCCAGAAGAACTGGCTGAGCGCATGTTGATGCCTGAAGATAAGATCCGTAAGGTGCTGAAGATTGCCAAAGAGCCTATCTCTATGGAGACGCCGATTGGTGATGATGAAGATTCACATCTGGGTGATTTTATCGAAGACACCACGCTGGAGCTGCCGCTGGACTCTGCCACCTCTGAGAGCCTGCGTTCTGCCACCCACGACGTGCTGGCTGGCCTGACCGCCCGTGAAGCCAAAGTGCTGCGCATGCGTTTCGGCATCGATATGAACACCGACCACACGTTAGAAGAAGTGGGCAAACAGTTTGACGTTACTCGTGAGCGTATCCGTCAGATTGAAGCGAAAGCCCTGCGTAAACTGCGCCATCCGAGCCGCTCGGAAGTGCTGCGTAGCTTCCTCGACGACTAAGTCAGTTAAAACCCCGGTTCACCGGGGTTTTTTTATATCTGCCGCCCTGCCCCACTTTTCACGCCTGACCTTTAACCTTGTGCCTGTAGCGCATCGTACATCTGACGATACATCGCCACCATCTCTTCCAGTGATGCCCGATTCAGTCCGCTGGGATTCGGCAGCACCCATACCTGGGTTTTCCCCATATATATGGGCTGCTCTCCCCACTCCACCTTGCTCTGCCGAAACGCGCGCTTAAAGGCATCCTTACCCAGGATAGCCAGCGCGGCAGGCTGATAACGTAGCACCTTGTCCATCAGCCGCTGACCGCCATCCCGTAGCTCATCACCACCCAGTTCATTCGCCTGAATGGTCGGACGCTCGACCAGCATCGTAATACCGCAGCCGGTTTCCAGTAAACGCTGCTCCTCTTCCGGCTTCAGCTGTTGCTCGGTAAAACCTGCCAGATGAATCACCTTCCAGAAGCGGTTACCCGGATGCGCAAAATGATAGCCGGTGTGCGCCGTCGACTGACCGGGATTGATGCCGCAAAACAGCACGTTCAGGTCCGGTGCGATGATATCGGTGATGTTGTGTTCGCTCATGGGGCTCCTGGCTTTGCGCTGCGTCTTACAGCCGCTCACGCATCCTTATTCATCATAATCTTGCCACTGATTAAAGCGCATTTGCCGGTTAACGTCCTGGCCTGAGTGGGCTTTTTTTATTGTTAAGCGGGGAAAGACATTTAAGGATAACAGCGTCAGTTGCACCGCCGCCCATCAGCCAGAGATTTTCGTCTGTTTTATCATAGTTATCAGCAAGTAAAACATTGCTGCTTATTTCAGCAACCAGCCGAACAACGCTGGATTGCCCCGGACAGATACTTTATAATCCCCGCTCCATTGGCCCCTTAGCTCAGTGGTTAGAGCAGGCGACTCATAATCGCTTGGTCGCTGGTTCAAACCCAGCAGGGGCCACCAAATTTAATGATGAAAATCATGCAGTTAATCCACCTCACAAGGGTGGGTTTTTTGTTTTCAGAATTCGTCATTGGTCGTAAAATACCAGATATAGATCTTCTCAAACGGCCGAGAAGGCAAAATGATTCGCCGCCAGTTTGCGATGAAGGGCGGAGCACAATCCTATGAGAAATTCATAAAAGAACAGGCTCAAGATAAGCCCTGGTTGGGAGATAAAGCAGATAAGCGGCGAACCATAATGGCTTTTGCCTGCGAGGTAATGGGAAACCAACTTGCAACTAAGTTTAACGCGAAAATTTTTGCTTCTTATCGCGAGTAGCGGTTAAGTGGCAAAATTACCTGCTCCAACCGAGTGGAGACGGTAACGCCTCGTACGGTCAATTTAGAGCTGGTGTATTTCAGGGCAATGTTTAACGAGTTACGCCGATTGGATGAATGGACCGCACCCAACCCGTTAGAGGACGTGCGCGAGTTTAAAATCAGTGAATCGGAAATGGCGTATCTCACCATTGAGGAAATCAGAACCCTTCTCCAAGAATGCGAGAACAGCCGCTCCAAAGATCTGACAACTATTGTAAAAATCTGCCTGGCAACTGGTGCACGATGGAGTGAGGCCGAAGGCTTAAAGGGAAACCAAATCCGCGCCGGTCAGATCATCTACGTTAAAACTAAAGGCAAGAAAAACCGAGCGGTGCCGATAACTGAAAAATTACAGGCTGAACTGCCATCGACAAGAAAAGCACAGTTGCTCTTTAAACCATGCTACTCAGCCTTTAGAAAGGCCATGCAACGCGCTGGCATAGAGACACCTGCAGGGCAATTGACGCATGTTTTAAGGCATACCTTTGCGTCTCATTTCATGATGAACGGAGGCAATATCCTAGTGCTTCAGCGAATATTGGGGCATACAGATATTAAGGTTACGATGCGTTATGCACACTTTGCGCCAGACCATCTTTCAGAAGCAATGATTCTTAATCCATTAAGAAAAATATGATAAAGAAGCCAGTGAGACCATCATGTTTAACTTTGACACTCAATGAAATTTAGTGGCTTTTCGAGGGTGAAGAATTCAATCTTATTTTTACATTAATGGATTACCAATAATATATAGGATATATCATGAGCATAACTGTTTATAACGTTAAACAAGGCGATTCGTTCTTAATCAATAACGAAAGATGTTTGAGTGATGTTTTACCATTACTGATAGACACAGGATACAAGTCACAAAAAATTCATATGAGACTACCTTCTTCACTGGGTGATCTCGCTGTTCTGATAACGCATTCCCATAAAGATCATATGGGCGGTTTAATGGATTTAATCGCAAGCTCTAGTGTAAAAGTTCATGAGTTGTTTATCCCTTGGTATTTACCTGAAATTCTTGAAATAAACAGAATACTTAAAAAGGATTACGCAGCTTATAAAAAACTATCGATTCCGAAACTAAAAAGTATAAAAGTTTCTTTTTTAGGTGAGGGCGATTATGTTTTCCCAACCGGTTGTGATAACTTCAAAGTTCTAAACCCGCCTAAAAACACAAAGTCAGTATTTGATTGGTTTGACGAAAGAAATCCGAATAATGACGATTATAGCCTTGAAGGTGTTGTGAGAAAATTGAATGAACTTGGATTTGAAATTGAGATAGAAGAAATTGTTAATTATGTTCCGGATTTTACCCCTGAAGAATCCTCAGAATTATATCAAGAACAAGCAAAACAGTTCGTTATAAAATTCTTCACTTCTATGCATTCATTCCTTAACAGCGCAACCAGAAATAATATAACAAGCCTTGTAAGAAATCATCTAAAGTTATTATCCAACCACACCAGCATAGTATTTAAATATAAGTGCTACATAGATGAAATATCTTGGCTCTTCACTGGTGATGCGGATATAAGTGCATTCAACCGAATGATGAATGGTCAATACAGCAATTATTTAAGAGCGGATGTATTGAAAGTGCCGCATCACGGTTCAGCGCATAATATGGACTTATCAATAGTGAGTCACATTCAACCAACCTATGCTGTCATAAGCCATAATAATTTTAAATCTAATCACATTGATCCGCATCCAACTACGGTAGTACTTAACACTTTAAACCAACATGGCGTTGATATCTTCTATACTAACGACGTAAAAAAACCTAAATTTTCCCCTCCGTTTTCTACCATAAAAAGCAATTACCACACAAACTTTCAGGGGCTTTTCAAATTTCTATAAATTCGCTAAAGATGTCAAATCTTGTGTTAACAGTTATACATTTTCAATTACAAGACTAAAAAATTTTCTTCGAGATTTCGTCGCTTAAGTTATTTGAAAAATGGCAGCAAAGTGGCAGCAGAGCTCAACGCTATGTGCCACTTCTCAGCACTATACGGCCTAAAGAAAACATCAATATCAGTAAGTTACTGATTTCACTCGCTTCAAAATGGGACTCATAATCACTTGCTCACTGACTTAAGTCTAACGAAAATGAAGCTTGTAAGCTTAGCCAAAATTTCAAAATGACTTGCTGGGGTAACATTCAATTTTTTTCGATTACATCGATAAACAGGTTGCAGCAAAATACGATATTACTGTGAGGAATTTAAAATGATAGATATAAACCCTGTATTTAGAATTAAACCCACTTACTATATCTTACATAAAGATAAGCAACGATACTGACCCAGGCAAAGAAAAACCCCATAGGATAAAATGGAACAAATCACACAATAAAATAAGCGCCAACAGCACTGGCTATAATCGGTACAAGATAGAAAAATGATTGCATTAACCATACAGTAAAAAGCTTCATTTACTCACAACTCCATCAAAGCCTCTACTATTTAATCAAACTCGTAATGGCCACATTAAAAACTTCACAATATCGAAATTTGGTTTTTTTTCATTTACCACACATATAATTAACTCAACATTTCACCCACAAATTTATCCCTTCGGCTCAATTCCCCTTGCCTTTAATGCCTCCCTCGCCAGATTCTTTAACCAGCTTGCCAGACTAATTCCTTCTTCAGTTGCAACCGCATCGAGCTGTTTTTTCAAGGCGGGATCAATGCGCATTTTAAATTGTGGGGACTTGCCTCCACCTTTTGGTTTTTTTTCACGCATTATTATTGACATGTGGCTACCTACTCCTTCAATTTAGCCTTATAAAAGACCACACTAACACGAGGTCTTTTAAGAGAGCAACGCTCCGGCAGTGATGCAACACATACCGGAGCGTTTAACCACAACGTTCAGTGTTAAGGAACAACGCTATGGCTAATACCGATAGTAACACAACCGCCCATCATCAAATCGTGGACATTCAGCCAGTTATCGGATCTGCGATCTCAAACCTCTTGAAAACGCCGCTCGGCACCACGCACGATCTCTTTCAGGTGCTGGATACGTGCGTGCGCTATGTCGATGCCCTGGTGGAATGTAACGAGCTCGCAGCTCGCATGGCGCTATGCGGTCGCCTGCTTGCTGCACTGGAAGTCCTGAGGGTTCTGTTGGACCAGCCACTGCCAGAACACCTGATTGAGCGCCCCACAGTGGAGAAAGGTGATGACAAAGCCTGTCGCACCAAGGATTTGATAGACTCGGAAGAGATGCGGCAATATTGCAGCGCGTTAACGTTAGTATTGCTGAATCAGCAGGCCCCGGCAGACTTGCAAAAACATATCACCGGCTTGTTATTCCAGATGGTTAACATCATGGCTGATGACTTAACCGCGCCGCGCTTTGTGCGAACAGAGTCGGGGCTAGTGATGATTGAGAGCAAATTTACACATATCGTTCACTGATTTTGGACCCTTCCCTTCTTCCGCAGGGAAGAAGGGAATTCGCATGCAAAATTTAAAATCTCACTGTTGACTCACTCTCAGTGCCAAAATGCTTTATAGCCCTGAGTTTTCTTCTGCCGAAAATACCGCCACAATTCATCTCCATTCACTGGACATATATTTTGTCGTGCTGACACTCCTGAAATCTTTTCATTCCCGTACAGTTATTGTCATTGTCCCCAAGGGCCCGCGCCCTACCCGCCGTACAGTTATTAACAGAACTCCCAGAGGCCGCTGTCGCGCCCTTAAACATCTACGGCGCGCGGGCCTTCAGCCTCATCTCTCAGCGATCCTATCCAGGCCGCAGCCATAAAAAAACCCGCTTTCGCGGGTTGGGCTTACAGCAGCTGCGGTGAGGGGTTATTGCTGCCTTTTGCCATCATCGGCACCGTATTGATCTGCGCCGGTTCGACGATAATCCCGGACACGCTCTCCAGGGTTTTAAAGGTACAACTGCAGTTAATGTTCTGGCACTGGTGATAACGTTCTTTCGTCTCTTTCGAAACGTAGCGACTGCTTTTCGTATGGGCGGCGGTCTGACATTTTGGGCAATGCATCATGGTGGTTCTCCTCTCTGGCATACAACAACATTAGCCAAAGACTAAACAAAAAGCAACTTAAATTAGACTTAATCTAACCAGCCTGTTTTTCCACTAAGACGTAATCCACGTTTTCAACCATCAGCTCCAGGTTCAACAAGGTGGTAAATCCACTTTTATCGATGGTATGCACGATATTGGTAATCAGCCATTTTTGATTATCGATGACCGATTTAAAGCCCTGGGCTTTGACCGGCGTTTCAGGAATCAGCTTTGCAGCGCCCAGTGCCAGTAGGATCTTCAACGTAGCCCGGTTACGTTGCAGATCCTGCCACTTCGCTTTAGCCGCCTCCTCTGCTTCCTCCTGGCTACTGAAGTGCGTATTCAGTACATACAGCTTCTTATTGCTGCCAAAAACATAGGTTTTTCCCGGGTCTTGTTGCCCGATTGTGGGGATATTTTTGGCCGCCGGATGGACAGGGTTCACCGCCGGTGTTGCTGGCGGTATCGTGTTGACGGTTATCCCTTTCTGCTGCGCCTTTTTCTGATCGTACCATTTTGCTTCAACGCCACTGTAATCGTCGCGCTTAAACAATTTGTACTCATACTTATCGCCATCCTGTCGGTTCAGATTCAGAAGTGGAATCGGCTGTCCGCTCACGGTCACGCCCTTCCCGGGGGCAAAGAACAGCAGCGTCTTATCTTTTATTGCCGCCACCGCGCCAACCAGCATTGCCAGCCGGGTAATGAACGTGCCGTCCGTTTCCTGTGTCTGATCGATATGCTTAATCTTTTTTCTGGCTATCTCCGGCCGCACGTCGGAGGTAAGTCCGTTACGTTTCGCGATTTTGTCCACAACCTCGCCAACCGTCATGTCTGGATACGAATCAGTGATTTTAACATCGAGCGAACCGCTAAAATCGGCGCTTCGGGCGACAACCGTTATCGTGTCCGGCGCGCCCTGGTAGGTGACCTGATCAATGATGTAGGAGCCTTTATCTGCAAGCGGCTGCCCCTTCCAGCCTATCTCTAAGACTATTTTCGCGCCAAAGGGCGGCATGACCAACTGGCCGTCACTGTCGTCGAGCACCAGGTCCAGCTGATCGACCTCCAGGCCGCGGTTGTCCGTTAACTTCAGAGAAATCAGCCGTGGGCGAATATCTTCCGTTTTATCTTTCGTCTCAATTTTGATAGTAAAGTCCGGCGTAGGCGCGACGCGCAGGGGCACTGGAATCGGGACGATATCGCTCATCTCAGCGCCCTCCATTCAGCGCAGAAGTGGCGCTATTGATGACAGAGCCGACCCGTTGCGCTGCGTCGCTGACCCGGTTTTGCAGTTCTTCCGCCTGCCTTTTTAAGTCCCCGAACATACTGGTTAGTGAATCGTCTACCCGCATCAGGTTGAGGGTAAAGCCTATCTTGCGCGCGCTGCCGTCGCTGTAGAACTCCGTATGCGTCGCCGAGAAATCCGTCACAACAAACATGCCGTAAATAATGCCATTGCCGCCAATCAGCGGCCACGCCAGCCCTTCATCGGCCATAGTCTTCAGCGCCAGCAGTGTGACATTGCCGCCGGTGATTTCAGGCCGGAGTTCGCCAGACAGCTTGATTTTATCGTCGCCGCCGCCCAAAAACTGGGTCGACTCACGACGCCCCACGCGGCTGTTTTTCGCCCAGCGATAGGTAATGTCATGCTGTAAATTGTCGAAGGGAAGGGTTTGCCGTACAAACGGCATCATGCCTAATATCATCATCATGGTTAATTAATCCAGACTAAACATGGAGTTATAGCTATGGTCAGACGTGGACCATGGCGATGCAGTGGAATACTGCGCAACGGCCTGTCCAATCGCCTGAGGCTCACCTGTCGCATAGATATTGTTGGTGACCGTGTGCTGACGGTTATCCACGTTTGAATTGTTAACCGAGGGCAAAGGCTGATTGAGCGTGCTGTTCAGGCTGGCGCGCGATGCAGCCGGACGGGCATCCGCGTTATCCTCATCCTCTTCATCCTGCTCGCGCATTTTGGGCGGAGGCAGCTTGTCTTTCACCTTGTCAGATTTCTCATCGATGATGCCAAGCTTGCCCAGCACCCAGTCAATGCCGCCTCGCAGCTGATTCAGGGCTTCACCGGGTAATTTGAGTGCCGTCGCCAGCATATTGCCGAAGCGCTGTCCCATCTCACCTGCCGAGGCCAGTTCCTGTTGAGAAAACTTCACCGGTTCCAGCAGCTTTGAGAACCAGGCTCCCAGCTCGGACACTTTATTGCTGAACCAGTCAAATACCGGCTTCAGCGGCGCGAACGCGTCGCTTATCGGCCCCATCGCCGCACTGAAGCCCTGAGCGATGCCGCTGATAAAGGCGCTAATCGGTTCCCAGTACTGATAAACCAGCATGGCCCCCGCCGCGATAGCGGCACCAAGCACCACCACCGGCAGCGTGATCGCTCCCAGCGTGGCCGTAATGGCGCCGCCGATGATGGCAAATGCACCGCCCAGCAGCTCCACGCCCGCCATGATGGTGCTCAGCCCGCTAATGACCGGCCAGGCAATGTTCCCGACGCTGGCCAGGGAATCCACCAAGGTCAGCCCACCGGCCGCCAGCGTCAGCAGGCTGTCAGAAAGTTGAGGATTGATATTCATGACGCCGGTCAGAACGGACTGAACGGATAAGCCGTCCTGACTGATAGCTTGCAGGTTAGTATCCACAGAGGCATCTGCTGCAGGCGGCTGGGCAGCGGGCGCCTGAGAGAGCTGATCCAGCCGGCCACTGGCCGCGCCCTTCATCAATGCTGCAGCAGGTGCGGCGCCCTGTTGACCAAAGATGGCCTGCAGATAAGTGGCCTGCTGGGCAGCGTCGAGCTTGTTTTTCTCAAACGCCGCCTGCACCTGGCTGAGCACCGCGAAAATGGGCTGACTGTTGCCCTGGTCGTCAGCGGTTTGCACATTCAACGCTTTAAGCGCGCTGTCTGCGCTGGCATCAGGCGCCTGAACGTGCGTTAACATCGCACTGGCGCCGGCGCCTGCCTGGCTGCCCGTTATACCGTTTTCCGCCAGCACGCCCATCATGGCCGCGGTCTGGCCAACGCTTACACCGGCGTCCTTCGCGGCTGGCCCTACGGCGACCATCGCCGTCTTAAGTGCGGCAAAATCGGGTGTTTTATTGGCAAAGGTCGATGAGAGCACGTCGCCTAACTGACCAACCTGGTCATCTGCAATGCCGAACGCGTTTTTAATATTGAGCACCAAAGACGCGCTTTCTTGCATGCTACGTTGCGTCGCGTTTGCAAGGTTAGCTACTGCCGGTGCTGCAGCTTTTGCCTCACCCGATGAGCCACCCGATTGCGTAATCGCCGCGCGGGCTTGCACAACCTCATTTGCAGGTGACAGATAATCGATAACTTTGCGACCCTTCTCGACAAAGTCTTTGGCTTTCGAACTGGCGCTTTGTACGTTATCTGCCAGCGCCATGCCCGCACGGTAACGTTCACGGGTGCGGTTGAGTTTGTCCTGACGCTGATTTAGCAGATTCATGGACTCACCCTGCGCATTGAGGGTGGATGTCGTGCGCTCTGTTTGTTGATTTAGCTTCTGGCGCTCGCTGCTCAACCGGCGCGTGGAAATTCCCGCCTCGTTCAGGGACTGGCGCTGATCCTGTACTGACTGACGCAGTTGAAGGTTTTTTTGCTGCAGCGCGTTAGCCGACTGACGCAGCTTATCCAGCGCCTGGGTTTGTTCCGCGGTAGGGTTTTGAGTGTTTTTAAGTTGAATGGCAAGTGCCGCTGCTTCTGCCCGGGTATTTTTAAGATTTTGTTGGGTCAGCGTCAGTTCTTTGCGGGTTTCACGGAACCCTTCAATCTGCGCGGATTTGGCGTTGAGCTCGTCCAGGCGATCCTGCGTTTCCTGGATATCCGCAGACAGCTTTTCGGTTTCTTTACGTACGGCATTGAACGGGCGCGTAGCCCGATCAACCGCTTCCAGCAGCACTTGCAGCTTGAGCGTGTTACTCATCTGAGGTTACTCCACTGCGGATCATCACTCTATGCCGCCAGTCGAGTAACTCTTCCAGCGACATGGGATACATTTCTGAGGGTGGCCAGTGAAAAACGCTGGCAATATCGGCCATCAGGTCATTGACCGTCAGATCGCGGGGCCAGCTTACGCGGCCGATTTCGCTGACAAAAAACCAATCACCTTGCCGCCCAGGGCAATCAGGTCAACTGGGTCCAGTGCGTTGCACTCTGCTTTGGTCAGCGATGGCATGGTGATGCGGGGCAGCACCATCAACAGGGCATCCACATCGGACGAGGCCAGATCAGCCAGCCGCACACCGCGCAGCGCGCCGGCGGTCGGTTTCACCAGCTCAACCTGAGCGATCACCACATCGCCACGTGAAATCGGGCTTTCCAGCACCACCAGGTTTTCTTTCAGTTCTGGCTTATCAAGCTGTTCCATTTTTTCTCCATCCCAATCAAGAGGGGCCAGCGCAGGACGCGCCGGCCGTTGTTATTACACCAGGCCGAGGTTTTTACGGCGCTGTTCCAGACGATCGACGCCGTTGACCTTCTCCACCATGTTGACGGTGTCGATTTCAATCAGCTCTTTGCCATTCCAGGTCAGTTTGAAATAGGTGTTTTTACTGGTGATTTTGGTTTCGGTGTTTTCGCCCTGTTTGGCTTCACCGAAGTCAAAGGACTGGTGCTTACCGCGTACTTCGATTTCCACGGCGATTTCTTCGCCGGTGTCATCACGCTGATAAGAACCGGTGAAACGCAACGGTACGTTCGCCATCGCGCCCCACTGGCTTAATACCAGCTCATCCATCCCGCCCAGCGTCCACTCCATATCGAGTGCCGCATCGTCCAGGCCGTTATCAATGAATGCCGCACCGTTCATACCGCCAGCGCGGTAGGTATCCAGCTTGCGAGACAGCTTCGGCAGCGTAACTGCGGTGACGATGCCCTGATAGCTGTTTGAATCGTTGAAGAGGTTCAACCCCTTGAGTTTACGTGGCAGTGCCATTTATCCGGCTCCTTAGCTGTTTACGGATGCGGCGAAGTTCGCCAGATAGGTATCGGTGATGCGCTGACGCAGGGTCAGATCTTCCAGCGGCGGCACCGGCGTGTAGTCGTAATCGATAAACAGTTTGCCCGCCTTCAGGCTCTCTTTATCGTTGGCGCTTTCGTCGTACCAGCAGTTGGCGCCCAGCAGATAACCGGCGCTGACCAGCTCACGGAACTTGGCATTGATACCGGCGATGATTTCGCGTACCAGTACTGGCGTCAGCGGTTTGTCGTTGGCCCACATGTGCGCTTCCGCCATGGTATCGGCCAGAACCTGTGCTGAACGGGTGTAGTTTTCAAAGGCAAAAAGTGGATCGTCACTGCAGGTGCGGTTGCCCCAGAAACGGAAACCGTCCTTGCGAATCAGCGTGGTAACACATTTTTCGTTCAGCAGATCGGCATCGGTGCCGGTCTGTTGCAGATCCCAGAAAACATCTGCAGAGATACCCGTCACGCCATTGACGCCCACGTTAGACAGGGTTTTATGCCAGCCGGTGTCGTTGTCAATTTTGGCGCGCAGACCCAGCGCACGTGCGGTGGCATAAGCCATTTCAGATTTATTGGTTGCCGTGTTCCAGGCAATAAAATCTGGCCAGATCACCATCAGCTCGCGCTGGCTGAAGTTTTCGCGGTACTTCATGGCGTCAGAAATGGTTTTGCTGTTCCAGGCAGAGACGTAGGCAAAGCCACGCAGCTGCTGGGCAATGCTGGCCAGCGCTGTCGCCACTTCCAGCGAATCCAGACCCGGCACGCCAAGAATGCGCGGTTTAACACCCAGCTGCGTTTGCGCGCTGAGCAGCGCCTTCATGCCGGTGTATTTACCGTTCGCATCCGTCGAGCCAATCAGGTTAGAGGTGGTTTCAGCCTGGCTCGCGCCTTCTGCTACGCGAACCACGACGGTTACCGGCTTCGCCTGGTCAGCAATCGCCTGCAGCGCGGCTGCTAACGTGCCTTTGGTGCCGGCTTTACCGATAGCTGCCTGCACGTTGGTCAGCAGAACAGGTGTGTTAAGAGGAAATGCCGTTGCATCAGCATCTTCTGCGGTGCAGATCATGCCAACAATGGCGGTTGAAACTGTTGAAATGGTGCGTGTACCGTCATTGACTTCGACGACGCGGACACCGTGATGAAAATCAGACATCTGTAGCACTCCGTGTTGTGGGTGTGCTCAGAGTGTCAGGTCAGTGAAAAGGATGCATGCGATTGCGGTTTGCTGATCGTTCAGTAAGAAGAACCGCGTAAATGGTGCTGTTTTGGCGCTGGAATATAACGATAAATGGTTTTGGTTGAAACATCTAATACGAGTGCAACCTGATGAAGCGTGGCGCCATTCGCCATCATCCGTTCCGCTCTGGCAACGACTTCCGGTGTCATAATGCGCCGGCGGCCACCAATGCGTCCTTTCTCACGCGCAGCGGTCAGGCCGGCACGCGTTCGCTCGACAATCAATTCGCGCTCCATCTCCGCCAGTGCGCCCATCACATGAAAGAAAAAACGGCCCATCGGTGTGCTGGTATCGATGCTGTCCGTGAGGCTACGAAAGTTTACCCCGCGTTCGCGCAGCTCCTCGGTGAGCATGACCAGGTGACGCATGCTGCGGCCCAGTCGATCGAGCTTCCATACCACCAAAGTATCGCCCTCTTTTAACGTCCGCAGCGCCCGCTTTAAACCAGGCCGCTCGCTGGTCTTGCCGCTGATTTTATCCTCAAAAATCTGTTCACAATTTGCGCTCTGCAGCGCATTCCGTTGCAAATCGGTGTTTTGGTCATTTGTTGACACCCTGACATAGCCAATCAGCATCGTTTTTTCTCCGGTAAAAGGTGAGGAGTTTGCCATTGTGCAGGTGAGGCGGGCCAGGGGTTTGTTTCATCAAAACCTCGGTTTGGGAGAGAAGTTTTCTGGCAGGCTTATTCGTACGATTGTTATGAGCACATCTGGCAATTACACACCTGATCCGGAGGCAAAGAAAGTACGTTGCCAATTAGTCGGTGCGGGGGCTAGTGGAAGTAGTCCTGCAACAACAGATGCTGCTTCATATACTGCTGCTGGTGGGGGCGGTGGTGGCGGAGGGTTTGTGGAATTTGAAATTGATCTTATCGTTACAAAAATTACCAACTTACCCGTGACTATAGGATTGGGTGGTGCAAGTGTCACTGGTTCAGTAGGTATTATTGGAGGAACAACTTGGTTCGGAACCAAAATTTATGCATCGGGCGGAAGTTCAGGTTCTATTTCCACACGTCCACAAGTTAATTACACAAATGCGGTTAATTCTCTTATGGTCATTCCAGGTGTTCCAGGGATTGGGGAATTCAAAGAAACAGAATTGGGTTATAAGCTTTTGCGTAAATCTAACGGTACTTATGGGGGCTGGGGGTACTTGGGAACACAAGGGCAACTTGGTGGATCAGGTGGTGCAAGTATGCTATCCGGAGAAGTATTCGCTGCGGGTAATGGAGGTTTTGGTAATAATGGGGCAGATGCAGGTTATGGCGCTGGAGGCAGTGGGACATGTAACTTGTATAATGATCCTTATCCTGAAGTGCTTACTTACTCTGCCAAACCATCAGGCGCAGGTGCCAATGGCGTTGCAATCTTTTATGAGTACTCATAATGAATAAGCAATATGCAGTAATAAAAAATGGCGATTGTGTCGTTGAGAACACTATTGTAGCACCGGCTGATTATCAGATTGATGGTTTTTATTTAATAGAGTTGAGTGAAAATAATCATGCTCAGCCAGGTGCATTTTACAATTCTGAAAGCGGAAGGTTTTATGGTGATAGCGATTATATGACAGACTATAAAAAATTCACAATAGGATAAGGTTATTTTTAGTGGTGACTATTTTAAGCGGCATTTCGATAGGGATAAGATAAGTTATAGAGTTGTTCTAAATTTATTTATTTAAATTCTAGCACTTTGCTCTTTGTAAAACTGCCTGAAAAATTAGGCTAAAGGTAGCGTTTATCGCTACCTTTTTTTTCACAAACGCTTAATTCTCAAACGCTATTAAGGTTTTTTCGGCCAGCTAATCTCAGGGGCTGTCGAAACATCCACGACCTTGACAGCAGATTTATATGCCATCCATGCTGAAAGCTTTGCTTTATCAGTATCGCTAATATCTCCAAGCAATAATTCAATTCGCCAGTCAGATATCATCATTTCAACTTCACTCAAAAGTTCTCGACGAAATTTTTCAGCACTTGCTATATCTGCTTCGTGTTGGGCCACCAGATCCAAAATCCAGTTATCCCCGTCCCATTTATCATATTGTGAGTCTGGCTTTTTGGGCGTGGTACTTATTGGATAATCTCCCAAATTTTTTATAATAAATGGTTTTCCGTTTGTAATGTCATAAACGGTTTCACCCCGATGATCGCTAACATACTCCCAAGATAAAAGATCTTCAGCCCTGCAAACCGCCATTCCATCCTTATTTTTTAAAGGCGCATCGATACATGAATTGGCAGGAATGCCAACACCTAAAGCCAGACTTTCAATGCCGGATGAAAGGTATTCACGTGAGATCTCATCGAAATTATAAACTCTGACGTCCCCAGCCTTAACGGCTATAAAGTTTTTATCTAATTCAGCCTGATTCATTATGCAGCCCTTACAATGTAATTAAATGCGATATTCCTAGGGCGCATGGTTATCCATACAGAACCCTCTTTACTGTAAACTATATTACTAGCGCCTCCACTAACGCCATTATCCTGAGCAAGACTGTTTGTAAGATCTGAATTATTGGGTGCCCGATAAATACCGCCTGGCGATGCTACTGACTTAGTTACAAAGTCGGCCCCAGAATAGGCCATACCGATATAAACACCACTACTGTCAACATCACTACCGTTATAATCCATCATGCCTGTACGAAGATAAGTCGGAATCTGGGCTGCTAATAACTCACGGTCAGAATCGACTCCCCGCCCATCATCCCATCCACGAATAAACTCCCCACGTAAATCCGGTAATTTTAGTGATGGATAGGCCTTTGCCAGAAGCGGGTACTGAGCAGAGGTGATAGCTGCACCATTACATTTTAACCAACCAGTTGGCGGGTTCGCAGATGGCCACGGAACCGGCACCCCCACCGGTAAAGCGGAGCCTTCTCCCAAACCGAGGTTTTTAAGAACCTCCGCCACCAGCCCCGCGTCTTTAATTTCTGCCAGCGCTTTAGCCGTTTGCAGATACTGGCTATGGGGATTGGCCGCATCGATATGCTTCTTCATCACGTCGTCGGTGTAGGCTTTCACCTCGATGACTTTGTCATCCACATACTGGCGCGTGGCGAGCACAACTGAAGGGTCAATTTTCAACGTGACGGCACTGGTGCTGTTCACGATCAGGATCATGCGCACGGTCTGAGTACGACCGCTGCCCTCCTGCAGTTGCGGCTTGTAGGTTTCCGCGCAGTTCGCGACGGCAATCAGCACGCCGTCGGCGTCATACAGGCCAATCTCACGGATCCAGAAGCCGCCTTCGCCTTCAGGGATAATCTGTTCAGCGATAATCTGGCTGCTGTTCGCGGCATCCACCTTCAGCGAATTCAGCGCGGCACGGCGCTTTTCGCCCACCAGTTTGGTCTGCGCAGGATCGGGCGTAGGCAAAACACCGCCGCCGTCACCCACCGCCATCTGGGTAATCTGCAGTTGGGTTCCCAGGGCCGCGGCATTGGCCAGCTTTGCCGCGCCCTGATTGGTCAGTAGGGCAAAATATTTCGTTGTCATGCTCTCACTTCCGTCAGGTCAATAAGATGGACCGCTGCGCCGGTGTAACCGGAACCGCCTGCGGTGATAACTTCAGGTGTATAGGGGTAAACAGTAAGCTCATCGCCACTGTAACTGGCGGCCGCAACAGGAACGGTGCCGGTGCTGTCCAGGTTGATGGATAACCCAGTCAGGTGGCGACTCACCGGCTTGGCATCGGCAATCAGCCGCTCCAGCTCGTTGTACATCGCTTCGGTAATACCGGTTTCCAGTACGCCGACATCAAGGCGAAAGGTGCCGGGCGCTTCATTGGTTTGCCACCATTCCTTAATGCGAATCAGGTAGCCCAGTGGCTCCACCACACGACGCAGCGACCCAATCGTCCCTTTGTGTTTATGGATATATTCCGATGCAGCAACCACGCTGCGTTTCGTGCTTTCGCTCCAGCCCGAATCCCAACGATCCACCGACCAGGCCCAGGCCAGGTAAGGCAGTAGCTCCACCGGACAGGTCTGCGAATTCCATAACTGGCGCAAAGGAACAGGAATGGATTCCAGCGCTGCGCAGGCTTCAGCCGCGGCAACTTCCAGGGCTGATGAACCCGTTGGCAGCAGGCGTTTACTCATCGGAACCTCCTACCGTGATCTGGTAGCCGGTGCAGAACGCCGCCTGGGTTTTATCCAGCACCACATCGGCCACCGGCTGGGCCAGTTCGACGCGCTGTACACCTTCTACATGTAGCGCGGCATACAGCGCAGACTTGCGAATATCGCGGCCTAAACGTGCCTGGGTGTTTACAAATGCCTTGAGCTTCGCCTCGGATGCGGCACGGATGGGCTCCGCCTCGGGACCGGGATACAAATACAGCGTGGCGTCAACGCGGTAATCCACAATCTGAGCCGACTGGACGGTAACCCGGTCAGCAACCGGACGGACATCTTCGTCATTTAGCGCGGAATTCACGATCGCCAGCAGGTCGCTGCCCGCCGCACCGTTGCCTTCGCGGGACAGCACGGTAATCGTGACGCTGGCGGGAGAGGGACTGATAGCCGAAGCATCGGCTACGCGGCCATCGGCGCTACGAGCATGAAATTCGTAAGCACCGGACGGCCCCGCAACACTCAGCCCTTCAAACGCGGCGGCAATGCGGGCACGGAAGTCTTCATCCCGCTCCATTACCGCCTCAACGGGCGGCGTAGCGGTATTATCCGCCGGCGTCAGCACCAGCCGCGTCACGCCGTTGTTGGCGCCCAGTTGATCCAGATCGCTGCCGTTGGCCCAGGCCACCATCACCGCCTTGGCCGCCTCGTTGATGCGCTGACGCAGAATGACTTCCCGGTAGGCGTTCTCCTGCAGGAGTTTCACCAGCGGGTCGGACTCCAGCGCCAGAACCCGGGCAACCGATGCCTGCTCGTCTGCAGGATAGAGCGAAATCAAGGTGGCTTTGCGTTCGGCAAGCAGCGTTTCATAGTCCAGCGTTTCCACCACGTTTGGCGCAGGCAGCTGGCTCAGATCGATAGTAGGCATGATTCAACTCACAGGGACGGTTAACGAAAAATCCTGCGCGGTGTCCGCACGGTTGCCGGTGATTTCCACCACCATCCCGCCGTCAAACGCAGATTCAAAATTAATGGCAGTCAGGCTGATGCGCGGCTCCCACTGCAGGATCGCCATATAACAGGCCGACATGATTTGCAGGCGCAACCGGTCGTTCTGCGGCTGGTCGATTAGCGCCGACAACAGTGACCCGTAGTTACGGCGCATCACCCGCGATCCCAGCGGCGTCGTCAGAATGTCACGGACGGACTGGCGGATATGCTCCAACTCAACGAGGGTTACGCCTGTTTCGCGGCTCATGCCGGTGTAGCGTGCTGTTGTCATAATGGTGCTCCTGTGGTGCCACCGCTGTCGCCCGGATGCTGGTGCGTATGCAGCACTTTGCCGTTGGAGGCGAAGCTGCCGCCGCTGTGCGACACATCGCCCTTCATGGTGCCACCCTGGGTCACTTCCAGCGTGGCGGTTTTCAGTAACGTGGTGCACTCCACCTCTGGCGTATCCAGCAGGATTTTGACAGCCGCCTTGATCGTCGCCGTCTGAATCCCTTCGGCTTTCAGCGCGCCGGTTGCAGGCTCGTATTCAATGACCGCGCCATCGGGAAAAGAGTAGTGCAGCGCATCGGCAGAGGCCGAGGGCGCCGGGCTGGCGTCAGAGAACACGCCGGGTAACACGAAGCCGCTGTTCAGCTCACCGCCCAGGCTTAAGATCAGCACCTGCTCGCCTGGCGACGGCGCATTCCATGAACGGGTTCTTCCCGCCCGGGCACTTAGCCAGTGCAGCCAGTCAGTGGTGTTATCGCCGGTTTTTACCCGGCAGGTTCCCGCCTCCAGATTGATGGCGGCAACGGTGCCAATGCGGACCATGTTGCGCAGCAAGCGCTTGATTTCTAATATTTGCTCGTTCATGGCATTAGTTTCTCGTTGCAGGAGAAAAGCGGCAATCGAATGCCGTTTACCCAGGGATGGCTAAACAGCGCGTCAGCGGATAAGGGTTATCGTTATGTTTTCCATTCGCTGACTAGCTTGCCTTTGATGTACAACTGCCAGGGGCGCTCAACATTTTCCGGCATAGCCGGTTCTGGCAGATGCGTGATGTGTAATGCGCCGTTCTGCTGCTCAACCCAGACGCGTTCGGTCAGTTGCAGAGTGATATTCACCTTACTGCGCCCATCGCCGGTTGCCTCAAGGGTGAAGGTAAAGCCGGTGCGACGTTTCTCATCCGAAACCATGATGTCGGGCTGGTTTTCCCGAAGCCATGTCAGCAGGGGAACCATGATCAGATCGATATCCTCTGCGAAGTCAGTAATCGTGACGGCCAGCTGGAAGTGGTATTCAAACGACAGCGAGCTGGCCAGCGTGGAAACCAGGTTTCCGGACTGAATCGCTATCGTCAGGTTGTCAGGATTTTGCTGAAGCAGCGGAACGCTGTTTATCAGCACCTGGCGTAGTTGGTTCGCTTTCAACATCATGCTGCTCCTGGCACGCTTTAATCATCTCAATCTGCAACCCGCACGATGCGAGCGCAGCCTCTAACTGGCGGTTATCCGCCGCCAAATCACCCTGCGTCTGCAGGTTGTTTTCCGGAATGGGGCAACTTGTCACGCGTGGACAACCAGTCCAGATAATCTCGGGCATTGCTGAAGGCCGGACGGCTGTGCAGCCGGATAACGTCAGCAGGCAAAGCAGCAGCGCTCCAGGCACGTAAAGCGGGATTGGCATCGGTTTCTCTTCTGATAATGGTTTCACGATGGAGCGCCTGCGCGCTGGCCTGGTTCTGAAGCAGCCGCAGCGCCGCCTCACGTTTTCGGCTAGCCTGGATATCCGCATCGAGTTGGGCCAGCGCCTTGTCCCGGCTGCTGACGTCAGCCGCCAGCGTACTCACCCTGCGCTGTGCCTCATCCCGTTGATGAGTCATCACGCTAAGGCGCCAGCCGGTTAAGCCCAGGGCAATAAGCAAAATGGCGATCGCCAGTGCAACCAGTCGCATCATGCCGCTCCTTTTAAACACCACGCCATTTCGCGCTGGCGACGGTTATCCAGGCCCGGGTTGTAGGTGCCTTTGACATATACCCAGCGCTTAAGCTGCAGGCAGGCATCGTGCCAGCGGCCGCTGTTGATCAATCCCGCCAGCGTTGAGTGACAGGCGGCGTGCACGCCAACGTTAAAACCGAATGACACCACCGCGTCATAAACCTGGTACGGCATTTCACGTGGCATGCACTGGTCGATCCCGCGTTCAACGCGCATCACGTCGTAAACCAGGTTTACTGCGGCCTGGCGCTCGTTCACCACGCTGGTCGGGGTAACACCTTGCGTGTGACCAATGCCGTTGGTCCAGACGCCGGCGCTGCACTGATAGGGCGAGGTGCGGCAGCCTTCTGCATCGGCAATCAGCTTCAGGCCGGCTTCAGAGGTTTTCAGCATGTTGATTTGCGGTAGCAACGCGGCCAGGGCCAGTACGGCCGCCACGGCGCAACGTTTAGCGGTCTGGCTCAAAGTTAAGCCCCTGTAAGTTGCGCTGCTGTAGCTCGTAAGTTTTGCGACGGTAGTGCCAGTTGATAAAAAACGTCGCAACGTTGGTGCACATGGTCAAAACGGCGACGCCAGAGCCAACCATAAAGGCGATATCCTGCGGTGTGTGACGTCCAAACCACATCAGGACGATCCCGATGAGGTAATTAATCAGAGAACTGATTTTTTCCATTGGCGCTAATCCCACAGATTGAGGGTTTCACCCGTGGCCGCCTGAGGCAGCTCCGGTAACACCACTCTGCATCCGTGCGGTAATGTTGGGCCTTGTTCTGCCAGGCCAGGATTGGCGGCATAAACCTGTTCAACCGCCTGCTGCGTGCGTCCGTAGTAACGCCAGCAGATCTCATCAACGGTTTCTTCCTGTTGTGCGTAAATCAGCATTGATTGGCCCCTTATGAGCGTAAAAGCCATGGTCGAGTAGGCGATAAGTTGAGAACATCCGCTGTCGTGGTGACAGGCAATAAAGGCCCCGTTGGCCAACAGAAACCTGTTCAGAGAATTGCACCGTCGGGCCACCAAACCGCCCTGAAGCCGAATCCGGATAACCCGGATACGCGATGTGCATTGGCCTTCGCGCAGAGCGATCCAGAGATTGCTGTGCCTGCCGCTTGTCAGAAGTAGTGTGTGCCTCAGCAGGCGCTTGCTCAACGCAAGGCCGTCCGCTCAAGGCTGGGCGGGCAGAGGGTTACACCCTGGATGCGGGCGCCGATGGAAGGGTCGCGAAAGCGCTGGGATGACGTGAGCGTATTTGCTTTCACAGCGACGACCGGGAGAGGTCGTAAGCCAGCAACAGGAAAGGGGCAGTAACCAAAAGATTGCCGCGAACGCTGACAGGAAAGCGGCCGGGATAACGTTATTCAGTAAAGGTGGGGGAAGACTACGCCTGGCGAACAGGGGTTGCTGCAAACGCCTGCAGGCAGCAGATGCCCGGCGTTTTCGGTCGGTCATGACGCAATGTCAGCGATAAAACGTACTGGCGCGGTTTTGCTGTTGCCCGCGCCTGAACCCTCTCATCCGTTAAGATGGCTCAGGCAACGGACAACCGTCCTGATGTCACAGTGAACGCGTCGCCATCATGATTTTTTTAAAGGCGTCGCCGCAAAGACAACAGAAAAGTGGTTATCGGAAAGGGTGTAGTTCGCAGCGATTTCAGCGATCAAATTTAACGCGATTTCCCTGTCACGCTCCCGGCAGGCTCCTTCACTGGTAAGCCTGGCGATAAGTTCGACGCGTTCAAGCATGACTCGCTCATGTAATTCATTTCCCACAATTCCCTCCCCCAAATAAATACTGTACATACATACAGTAGCATAGCATTCATTAACTGTGGAAGCGTTTTAAGATAGTTCGTAAAAAATTATATCATGTTGATAGGCATCAACTTTTGTTGTACTGCCTGCCAGACAGGTGAAGGCACACTTACGCCAGAAGCGTAAGAAAAATCAATAGATTTTCTTCATTTACCCATCCAAAACAGCAGGTTTTCACTCCGCCTTTTCGTCACGTCAGGGCGAAAAAGAAATCCTCACCGTTGGCTGGGCTGCAGGAAAAGCATCGCCTCTGTCGTCGCCTGAAACAGGGCCAGGAATGCGTAAAGGCGAAGCCCGGCAGATAAACCTGGAAGCCCTTTCGCCTTGGTGACCTCTGCGCCACGGATCTGTGCGCAGATCGTCAGATACCTCACTTCCGGCATAAAAACGGCTTACGGGGTCCGTACAGTTATTAACAGAACTCCAAGACAACGAAGCGGACTGGCTTTTTTCGTCGCCCGCATCTTCAGCACGTTTGGGCACCAGCTTCCATAGCTTTAACCGCGTCAGGACTGGCGTATCAGCACCAACAGCAGTGGCATAAACGCCCTTAATTGACTGGATTTCCTCACCAAACGCATTACAGCTTTCGGCGGGCTGGTACCAGGTGCGCACCGCAAGCGCGTCGCGTTTAACGAACGGGCCGCCCTGGGCATTGATGTAGTCGGCCCATTGACCGGCATCGGCCGCATCGTGCACCGCGGCGAATTCCACGCTCAGGCCATGCGCGGTTTCGGTGTCCGCCATGCGGCGAAGTTCGCGATAAACTGTTACGGGCGCGCCTCCAATAAACTGAAACTGGCGGATGTGCCAGCGTGCTGCCCATGCCGACACCGCCATCGCCGTCTCCCTTAGCGGTTTACCGCTCTCGTTATCCCGCTCGCCCTCGAGCGCATAGCCGTCAATGTTTTTAGAAACATATTTGGCAACATAGCCGGTCGCGCTGCCTTTCGCCGGATCGATCGCTTCGACGTGAAAACGGGCTTTACGTGCATTTGCGCTGTTCAGTTCCTCACTGTCCTGCTGGCAGGCGTAATGGCGCAGGATCTCGTCTACGCGGTTAACGTCTTCAGGGCGCATAAACATCAGCAGATGCCAGTGGGGCGTGCCATCATGATGCGGCTCCGCAACCCGTAAACCAAAAATGCTGATCTTTTCACGATGCAGTTTGGCCCGCACTTTTTGCCAGAGTGAGCAGAGATAGCGCTGTGTTTCGGCCGGGCTGGCCCCCGTCCATTTAGCGTTACGGTGACCACTCTGCAAGGTCGCGTGATAGCGTGACGGCGCGGTTAACGTGTAGAAGCAGGCCCGAAAGCCCATATCCTGACAGATGGTTTCGAAGCCACGAATACGCGTCATCAGTTCAGCACGACGAATAGCCGGATTGGCTACGCTGCCGTCGTATTTTTCAATCAGGCTGATGCGGTTGCCCTCTTCATCCTCCAGATCCATTCCCTGAAGGAAATCACGGGTACGTCGGCGTTGCTCACGCCATTCCGCTACGGCCATAAGGCTGGCATAAGGGGAATGCGTTTTATTAACGTTTGCCAGGGCGATATGCAGATGTTCACGCCAGAAGGCACTGATACGACGCAGCTGGCCTTTCCACCATTTTTCCGCCTGCATACGCAGAATGGCTGAGGTCACCGCTTCAGGGCAGAATACGCGGGCGCTGACGGTTTCCCATAAAGGCGGCGTCTGACCCAGCTCACGGGTGATCACCGCCGCGGTCATATACAGTCTGTGGGTATAACGGTAGTCCGTATCGGTTTGGGCGTGAGTGTGCAGTTGCACCAGCTCCGCGTGAATGAAATGCGCGATATCCCCTGCCAGCACATCAGTGTCGGCACGGGACATATCCGCAAGGCGGTTAAAGCGTTTCATCAGTTCCCACAGCGTGCCGGCGGCTCTGGCTGCCCCCTGCGGGCAGGACATGCTGCGGGTCAGCTGTGCGACAACGCCCGTGCGCATATCATGCAGTTGATAACGTCGGTTAACAGCGTCAACACGTGGCAATGTGCGCTCAACAAAGGTTTTTGCTAAGTAGGCATTGGCCCGGGCTGTTCCCTGCTGCTGCTCCAGACTGGCAAGACGACGCTTCACGTCCATCTGGACAATGCTGGGCTGGGCACGAAGAATTTTCTGTCCGTGCAACCACGCCGCAATCTGTCGATGACGGTGCTGCTGCTGGTCATGGGTCAGATACGGGCTGGCTATCGCCAGCCGCGGGGCATTCCACGGGTAAGCGAACGACATCATCGCGTATTCCCGTAGTGAAGACGTGCTCTCAGCTCGCTCAACTCCTGACAGGAGAGGCAGCGGGTCACGCCCTGCAGCGCACGACGGCGCGCTTCAGGAATCGGTGCGTCGCACTCTTCACAGAGCGAGGCGCCGATCGCCACAGGACGTTGCGTAACCTGCGCGATATTTTGCGCCAGGATTTCCTCGCTGCGCTGCTGCGCAATATCGATTGCATCTGCCATTAGCGCATCTCACCTGATTCGTTTTCATAACGCTCAGCTTCAGATCGCAACAGCTCTGCTGCTTCGATGCCGTTTAGCGTCTGCCGCGTAATGTGCGCTGCCATCGCACTCAGCCGCTTCGCCACGGCCAGCGCGCAGGCTTTACGCTCATTATCGAGCAGTTTATTGAGGGTAAAGGCCATGGCGTCGTTCATTGGATGTGTCTCTTTATTCATCATTTCTCTCCAGATTTTGGGCAAAGGCATGCCCGACGGGTTTACGTCATCACGTCAGGGGTGATTTATTTATTCAGGCAGAAAGCAGTCACCCGTTGAGAACTGACGCGGCAACATGTTTCCCCAGCGGGCCAGCTTATTCATTGCTAAAATGATGTGCTCACGGCGCGCCTGGTCAAAAAACTGGAAAGGCTTGCCAATGTCTTCCAGCCTGAACATGCCCGGGCAGTCGCGGTTAGCCAGGGTTAATACGCAAAATTTAAAGTCATCATTTTGACGATTAAAATAGCGAAGCGATGGGTTTCGGTTGTGATCGCGCAGCAAGCGCCAGTGTTGTCGAAACGCATCAAACGTCATTTTTTCGCTGTGGCAGTCTTGCTCTGCGGTGAAACGTGGCCCGGCAGATGACTGACTGATGACCTGGACGGTGCGGTTCATAGGCTCCTCCGAAAACGTTGCAGCGGGTTTTGACGAATCAATACCCTCATCGTTATTACAGTGACGTTTTACTGGCGGCGGATTCGCGCCTGTCTCATCCATAACGCTCGTTAAGCATTAAGCGAAACGGCAGGTGCGCAGACGGTTTCCCCCCAGATTGCCCCGGGCAGGGCGCGTTGCTGCGCCAGCCGCGGCCTGAGAGCGCTTTCGACCCTGAAAGCGCGCTTTTACGCGCCTCTCCACGTGCGCTGACTGCATTAGCCCTGCATCTCATTGCGACAATAAGGTTCTGGCTTGATGATTGTAAAAATGAGCCTCATCAGGCAAAATCTTGAGTTATCAGATAAAGCCGCACCCTGTTGCATCATTCAAAGGCTAACTTAAACTGGAGGATACTTAGACTAAATCTAAGTGTCAATAAAAATGAGCGTTTATACTAATTTCAAATTTCCGAACTCGAGCGCAGAAGCTCTGGATCGCGTTGTCGATGCCTACGGCTTTACCATGAAAATGCAGCTTGCAGATCACCTTGGAATTGCAGCAAGTAGCCTGTCTGCACGCTATAAACGTGATGTTTTTCCTTCAGATATCGTTTTACAGTGCGTGATGGAAACGGGCGCAGACCTGCAATGGTTGATCACAGGCAAAGGCTCAAAATTCTCTGAAAGCAAACCCGACACGCCCACACTGATTAGAAAAAAGCTAATCAGCGGCAAAATCGAGGAAGCGGGTTATGTGATGCTGGATAAAGCGTTATACGCGCCATTGAAACAGGAACCGCGCAGTGCTTTCTTACTGTTGGCGGAAACCACCCAGTACATCATCGATACCGATTTTGAAGATATGCATGACGGCGTCTGGTTGGTCGAAATTGAAGGAACCGCCAGCGTCAGGACGCTAACGCGCATTCCGGTCAGGAAGGTGCACGTCAGCGGCATCGGCGTAGCGTTTGATTGCGGGATTGATGATATCAGGCTGATTGGCCGCGTGGTTCTGACGATTCAATAAACCGGCGTCTTGCGCACGGCAACGCCTTATCACGGCCTCAGCGTTACTCACAGAATGCGGTACAACGCGGGCCGCCTGCCTCAGGCCGCCCGCTCCGCTCTTAGCGGCAAGGGGTTCCCACCAAAGCGGCTTGCTGATCGCTGAGGTTGGCTCCCCGGTCAATACAGGTTTAACCGCGGCTCGCCCGTTACCGCTTAATACAGTCCGGCCTTCCCCGCTGAAGAGAAAAGCCGCATCTTGTGCTCGACAACGGCTTTCGCCGCCGCCATCGGGCGCACGTAGAGTGCGCTGGGTTCATGTCCGTTTGACTGCAATTCTTCCTGCAGCGCGACATAAAACGCCTTCTTCATATCGCTGGAGATATTGATTTTCCCTACGCCATACTTAATCGACTCCGCGACCTCGCTGTCTTTGTTGCCCGAGCCGCCGTGCAGAACCAGCGGAATTGTCAGCCGCTGTCTGATGGCTTTGAGACGGTCAATATCCAGTACAGGCTGTTTACCCGCAGGATACAAACCATGCGACGTGCCGATGGCCACGGCAAGCGTATCCACTCCGGTTTCTCTGGCAAACCGCTCCGCCTGGTCGGGATCGGTGTAGAGAATTTCACTGTGCCCCCCTTCCGCGCTCCCCTCTGCCACGCCAATCGTTCCCAGTTCGGCTTCTACCGAGACGTTAACCTTGTGGGCAATGGCGGTGATTTCACGCGTCAGCGCAATATTCTCTTCAAATGGCAAGCCTGAGGCATCGATCATGACCGAGGTATAGCCGGTGCGGATGGCGGTTAAAATATGCGCCAGCGTCTGGCCGTGATCCTGATGAATCACCACCGGCACGGAAGCGTTAATCGCCAGCTCCCTGAGATAGGCGATGAAACTGTCGCCGACGAAAGCGTGCTCATCGGGATGCACTTCCAGGATGACGGGAGATTGCAGGGATTCCGCCACCTCAATGACCAGCCGGGCAAACTCAGCGGAGGCGATGTTGAAGGCACCGACGCCGAACTGATTCTCCTGCGCCACCTTCAGTAACGCCTTCATATTTATCAACATAATTCACTCCTGCGGTAAATGTTGCGGATGATCTTTTTTAATCACTCTGAGGATCAGTGCGGTAAACAGCGCACCGGCGAGAATGGCAAACAGGTAGGCTGAGACATGGGTAATGACGTTCGGTATGAACATAACGAAGATCCCGCCATGCGGTGCGCGGGAAGCACAGCCGAGCATCATTGATAGTGCGCCAGCCAGTCCCGAACCCGCCACAATGGCAGGAATGACGCGAAGCGGGTCCGCCACGGCATACGGAATGGCCCCCTCGGTGATAAAAGAGAGGCCGAGCACGTAGGTGACCTTGCCGGTTTCGCGCTCCTGAACGCTGAATTTCTTTTTAAAAAGGGTGGTGGCAAGGGCAATGCCCAAGGGAGGAACCATTCCCGCAGCCATGCATGCTGCGATGGGTTCGTAGATTCCGGTCGACATCAATCCAATCGCGAACATACAGACGGTTTTGTTAAGCGGCCCGCCCATATCGAAAGCCACCATCATTCCGATAAGCAATCCGAAGATAGCAGCGTTGGCATTTCCCATATCCGTCAGGAAGGTAGTCAGGCTCTGTAACAGCAGCTTAATGGGCTGGCCGACGACCAGAATCATCAGCGCACCGGTCAGGAACACGCTTAACAGTGGCACAATCAGAATGGGTTTAAGTCCGGCAATGGCCTTGGGTAAGTTGATGTACTTCACCACGAGCAGCGTGATGTAGCCCGCCATAAAGCCCGCCAGTAAGGCGCCAAGAAAACCCGATCCGGTATGAATGGCTAACATGCCGCCCACCGCGCCCGACACAATCCCCATATTGCCACTAATCGACTTGCTGATGCCCAGTGAAAGAATCGGCAGCATTAACGCAAAAGCGGCACCGCCACCAATATCGGACAGCATCTTTGCAATGGGGTTATAGAGGGGATCGCCTGGCGTGGCGGCAGTGATCCCAAAAGAAAAACTGAGGGCGATTAATATCCCGCCAGCCACGACAAAGGGGATCATCAGGTTGACGCCGGTAATCAGATGCACATAGATGCTCGACAGCGCCGCTTTTTTTTCTTTGTCTCTGCCCTGCAAGGTTACGTCTTCTGATGAGGCGGAACAGATTTCGCCGGTTAAGGCCCCGGACAAAATGTCGTCCAGTAATCCAGCGGCATCTCTCGCGGCTCGGGTAACGGACACGGTAATCATGCTTTTGCCGATAAAGCGGGAGCAATCAATCTTTTTATCCGCGGCAATAAGCACGATATCAGCACGTTTAATATCCTCTTCAGTGAAAATATAGTCACTTTCAACGGCACCCTGTGTTTCAACAAGGATCGTTATGCCTTTTTTCTCTGCGCTCTTTTTTAAATTGGCTTCCGCCAGATAAGTGTGTGCTACGCCTGTGGGACAGGCGGTAATCGCAATAATATTCATTTTTCCTCCCGGTGAAAGGCTTACTCCTGGGTGTTATTAACTAATAAATTAAATAAGGCCTCTTTTGTCTGTGCGTTTAGTAATGCCTCAACGACTTCATCATCGCCAAGGGCAATTGAAATTTTTGCCAGTAGTTTTATATGTCCCGCGCCGCTGTCGGCTTCTTTAACCGCAAACAGAATCACGAGGCTGACCGGCGAATCGTCCATGGTTTCCCATTCCACGGGGGACGCCAGTTTGGCTACCGCGATCCGGGTTTCGTTCACCCACTGCGATTTTCCATGCGGGATCGCTATCTGATTTTCGAAGCCGGTAGAACCTAATGCTTCGCGCAGCATGACGTCATGAATAAAACCTTCTTTGTTGCTGATAATATTTAATTCACACAAGCTTTGCGTTAATTTCTCAATAACCTCATCTTTATTTTTTGCATTTAAATTCATAAAAACACAGGTCTGACTTAACAGATCGGCCACAACAATTTTATTATGCATCCGTTACTCCGTTAGCATTATCTTCTTTATTAAGGCACTCCATCACCCGCAAAACATCTCTGTTTGAAAACAGGGCAGAAACATAGGCCACAGGATGTTCAGTCTCCTCCAGTCTGATCGTGGAGATAATTAAATCGCACCTGACTTTCTTAATGGCTTCGTTCAGGCGGGCACCCGGCACAATATCCACGATCTCCCATTCGGGAAAGGCCCGGCTGATTCGGCTGGAAAGCAGCTGAGATGTACCAATGCCGCTGGAGCACACCAGCATGACGCGTTTAGTTGCATGACACTTTTCTAACGCGTTCTGAATGTAAATAGTCAGATAGGCAATCTCATCATCCGACGCTGTCGGAAGCCCCCACTGCTGATTAAGGTGCAACACGGCCTGTTTGACGACGTTAAATACCGCGGCAAATTCTTTACGTATCTCGTCCAGCAACGGGTTGTGAATAACAATGCGGTAGGCCAGCCGATTAAGCATGGGCTTCACATGTGACACCAACGCGTTAAGCAGCACGCTGTCGCTGCCAATATTTTGTCTTAATAACGAAGAAAGCCGGGTGATTAAGGTCGTGGCGTAGTTCACGGCGTCTTCGTCGTAGTGCGATGGAGAGGGAAAACCGGCGCTAAACGGATGCCGACCCGACGAGATGAGGTATTGATAAATATAGTGAACCTCAACGGGCGCGAAAGAGACCGCGTAATTTTCCTCCAGCCATCTGACCGCTTGCCGGGCGACTGACCATTCGTGATTGTTGTAACCTGCCATGTCCGACTCCGCTGGCGCGGGTGGCGTGCCGTTAAGCGCTCTTTTAATCGTCACCAGCAGATGGGAAAACAGGTTGGTATAATAGGGCTCGCTAATGGCGCAGTGCAGCGCCTCTTCAATGTAGGTGATCAGATTAATGCAGCAGGCCACATTGTCGCTGCCAAACTCCGCCACCAGCTGAACGCGCGAAAAACGATCGATGCGGCTGTCGGCGACAGGGTAACCACTCATCACGCTGAAGGTAATAATCTCTTTCAGCGCCAGACGAATATCCCGGTCGCTGCCGGTAATACAGGTTCCGCTATGGCTACGCGCGATGCGCAGTGAAAAAGGCGCTAACCAGACCTCAATTTTTCGTAAATCTGCCACGATGGAAGAGCGGCTGATAAAATATTTTTCCGCCAATGCGCTCAGCGTGAGCGGTGATGGAGAACAGGTAAGCAAGTCTGTTGTGATGGCGACCAGCCTTTTATTTTTCAACAAACCTTTTACCTCTTCCCCATGCAGATCCACGGGTAAGGCGACGCCATTTTCCAGCAACAATCCCAACCCGGGTTTGCTGAGGATTCGGCTCTCCTTGTCGGCGAAATAGTGATTAACGGAATCTACATCGCGGCGCAGCGTACTGGCTGAAACCTTCAGCGTCCGGGCAATATCTGTTGCCGAGCGCCATTCGCCCTGGGAAGCTAAAAGATGAATTAATGCCTTTTGTCTTTGGGTCAGCACGTTGACTCCCGGCTTCGCTAGGTGATCCAGATGCTCGGTCATTACCGTTATATCTGCCTTGTTCCGGTAGAGAAATACCAAACCATGGCGTCGATATGACCATAATAGTGAACAGTGCACCTGCAATGCTGCTAACCCGGTTCCATTCGTGCAAACACCAGTGTGTCGCGGCGTGAAAGCAAGAGCGGGCCTGAACATCAGGCCCGATGCGGTTAATGTCCGCCAAAGACTTTTTCAACTTCTTCGGGTTTGTCATGTACGCCAAAACGATCGACAACGGTTTTTGTCGCCTCGTTCATGCCACGAATCTCGACATCCGTCCCTGTCCGACGGAATTTAACCACCACCCGATCAAGCGCGTTGACAGACGTGATATCCCAGAAATGGGCATGGGTTACGTCAATCACCACCTTTTCCAGATCCTCCTGAACGTCAAAGCTGCGGACAAAGCGATCGGCGGAGGCGAAAAATACCTGCCCGGTAACGGCGTAATGGCGACAATCGCCTGATCGCGTGGAACTGACCGCCATAAAGCGTGCCACTTTGGTGGCAAAATTTAATGCAGCAATCAGCACGCCCACGATGACGCCAAAGGCAAGATTATGGGTAAAAACCACGACCAGGACGGTAGCTATCATGACGACGCTGCTTGAGAGAGGATGGGTGCGTAACGTCGACACCGAACGCCAGGAGAAGGTACCTATCGAAACCATTATCATGACCGCGACCAGTGCCGCCATGGGAATCTGAGATACCCACTGGCGCAGAAACACCACCATCACCAGCAACGTGATACCCGCCGTGAGTGTGGAAAGCCGTCCACGACCGCCTGATTTTACATTGATCACCGACTGACCAATCATCGCGCAGCCTGCCATTCCGCCGATGAAGGAGGTACAGATGTTGGCAATGCCCTGCCCCTTACATTCGCGGTTTTTGTCGCTCGCGGTGTCCGTCATGTCATCAATAATGGTCGCCGTCATCATCGACTCCAGCAAGCCAACCACGGCCAGACCTGCGGAGTAAGGCAAAATGATCAACAAGGTGTCGATGTTCAAAGGCACGTCGGGAAGCAGAAAAATGGGCAGGCTGTCAGGCAGTTTGCCCATATCGCCCACGGTTCGCACATCCAGGTGCAGAAACAATGAAACTGCCGTCAGAATCACAATGCAGATCAGCGGTGACGGCAGTGTTTTGTCGAACAGTGGATAAAGATAAATAATCGCCAGGCCGGCGGCGGTGAGCGCATAAACATGCCAGGTGACATGAGTGAGTTCAGGCAACTGCGCCAGGAAAATCAGAATGGCCAGCGCATTAACGAATCCCGTGACCACCGAACGCGACACATAGCGCATCAGGTTGCCGAGTTTACAGTAACCCGCAATGACCTGAAGTACGCCGGTGAGCAACGATGCGGCAAGCAGATACTGCAGCCCGTGCGTTTTGACCAGCGTCACCATTAGCAACGCCATCGCGCCGGTGGATGAGGAAATCATCGCCGGACGCCCACCAAAAAAAGCCATGACAACCGGAATACAGAAGGCGGAGTAAAGACCCACTTGAGGATCGACACCCGCGATGGCAGAAAAAGCGATCGCTTCAGGAATCAGCGCGAGCGCGACAACAATACCAGCCAGCACGTCACCACGGACGTTACCCAGCCAGTCCTTACTCGTCGAGGACAGCAACATAGTATTTTCTCAAATTTTGAATGCAGTTCGCCCAAAAGGGCAGATTTCAGACAGAAAGCGTCACATCCACAGACGGGATGTCAATGAAGTGCGTCCGAATAGGATCGGGACGACAGGGAAGGGATAAAACTCAGGGTGGCGTGATACGCATGACGGTTAAAAACTCCTTATCAGCATGGGCTGGCTGCAGCAAGGCACTGCAGTAACATTGCCGGGTCATCTCAGGCAACGCCCTGTTCAGCTAACTACTCTACACAAAAAATCACCCGCACTGGAAGCCTGAATTTGCCTTACAGCTCAGGCACTCCCGGCCAGCGGCGGGAGAAATCCTCAATAAGTGCTTGTAAAACTGCTGTTTATTGATTTTTTAACATTGCGTGCCGCAGGCGCATATAGCCTGACTGACCGCATAAATGAACGGTCAGCCAGGCGTGACGCATCGCTTCGGCGCGTCGTTACACTCTGAATGCCTCAACCATACCGCGTAATGAATGTGCCTGTTCAGACAGGGACTGCGAAGCAGACGAAGACTCTTCGACGAGTGCCGCGTTATTCTGGGTGACCCCGTCCATCTGGCTGACCGCAATGCTGACCTGAGAAATGCCCTGCATCTGCTCCGAGGACGCCATCGAAATCTCATCCATTGCGCCCGCCAGTTCGTTCACCATGCCCACGACTTTTAAGATGCTTTCACCCGTACCGGCCGCGACGTGCACGCCGCTGTCCACCTGCTCTACGGCACGTTCAATAAGTTCTTTAATCTCTTTAGCTGCGGTGGCGCTTCGCTGCGCCAGCGTTCTGACCTCGCCGGCAACAACGGCAAATCCGCGTCCATCTTCACCCGCCCGCGCCGCTTCGACAGCGGCGTTCAACGCCAGGATGTTTGTCTGGAACGCGATACTTTCAATCACGCCGGTGATGTCACGAACCTTGGTAGCACTGGATGCGATTTCATTCATGGTGTGAGACATCAACTGCACCTCTGACTCACCAGTGCGTGCCAGGGTTGCAGCCTCTCTGGCAACGGTGGCGGTATGCTGAGCACTGGCAGTATTACTTTTCACCGTCGCGGTCAACTGTTCCATACTGGCCGCCGTTTCCTGCAGGGCTGCGGCCTGCTGTTCAGTGCGTGATGACAGCTCAGTATTGCCCTGGGCGATCTCGTCTGAGGCGGAGGCGACCGAACCTGCCGATTCTTTGATTTGCGTAACCAGACTTCGCAGTCTGGACTGCATGTTAGCCAGCGAGGCAAGCAGGCTGCTGGAATCGTTGTGGCGGAGTATGACCGGCGCTGTGAGGTCACCGCTGGCGATGGCCGCAGACAGTGCCTGGGCCTGGGCCGGTTCCCCGCCCAGTTGGCGCATCAATACTCGGGTAATGATGAAGCCCGCCGCAATTGAAATCGCCACGGAAAGCGAGGCCAGAATCATTAAGATTGTGGTTGCTCTGTGAACGTTTTGACTGGTGTTTTCAACCGACCGCTCACTGTCTTCCATTTGAATGTTCGTCATTTCCTTGAGGGCCTCCAGCAACTGGCCCTGCAGCGGCCTGACCGTTTTTATCAGGTAGCTTATCGCTTCTTGCTGTTTATTTTGCAGGCCTAACTGCCCTGCGTGATCCAGCACGGCCAGAACGGGGCCTTCGCTGCTGACGATCTTGTCGAAGGCTTCCCGGGCCTGCGGGGTTGAATCTTCGGCGACCATGGCAGCAAGCCGTTCGCGGTTTTCAATATAACGGGCTTTTTGCGTGACAATACGCTGCCATTCCTTCTGCATCTGGTCGGCTTCGGTCAGCAGGGCAAGGTTACGAACGATGACGGCCATATCACGTAACCCGCCGTACATTTCCATCCCCAGACGGTATTTCTTCATTTTGACATTGACGGCGTTGTCCATGCCATTACGGGCATTATTCAGGCCGTTATAGGCCACCGAGGTGCAGATAATGAATAACGTAATCAACAGGCCAAAGCTGATAGTGAGACGCGTAGAGATTTTCATGGGGACTCCTGTTTATGTTAGGAAACAGGTATCGGTTGAAATAATAAAAACCACAGTAAAAAAATCATAAATAATAGTTATAATAATATAAGACATTGATAATTATGTTATTATAATAATTTCCTTTAATAATTTGACGAATGCGACTTTATATTCTATCGCGCCATGAAAAAATAAATATCACCAACCAACCCTTTATTAAAAAATATTCCATGCTTCCTTTTCGATTAAGAAAAATAATATAAAACGTCGTTGCTGCGGCATACTCTGCTGATTGATGGGCTTAACGCTATGGATTTTTGCTGTCAGCCGCGATTGTCCGGTCAGGAAGACCCGCAGACTGTCCAGGGAGTGGGTTTGTGCAACGGACAGGATAACGAAAGGATAAGTCACTGGCTGTGCCTGACGATCACCGCTGCTATCATGGCAACGAAACCGGTAGCGATGACGGTTTGGATTTGGGTTTGGGTTTGGGTTTGGGTTTGGGTTTGGGTTTGGGTTTGGGTTTGGGTTTGGGTTTGGGTTTGGGTTTGAATTCGGATTGAGGTTTGGATTGAGGTTTGGGTTTGCGGGTGAGATAACAGGAGCCAGACTGCCGCCATTCATAATTAGCGCTGCGCGAGAGAAATGGAGTAGCGTTGAGCGTTATCACTTTAATTTTTATGCATGCGCATGCCAGCATCCCGACAAGGGCGCTTTTTTAAAACACACAGAATAATTAAACGGGGATATTATCGGCACATTTTTTAAAAACTTTACTATTTTTATATTTTTTAATAAATGAAAAGGTTTTCATTTATCACAACCCCGGACATACCTATTTATGATTAGCCTGAGGTTATCGAAAAAATATTAATTTGGCTTAACCGGATCCAAAAGAAAATATTGTGCATTTATAACGTGGAAAATAACACACCACATTCTATAATCTCCTCTACTATGGAAAGTAGATTTTCCCCTGCGCATTTCAACAGACACATAGTGACCAAGAGTCACGCGCAAGGCCTTGATAAATAGAAATTTAACAAAGATTATTATAAATAAATTACACGAATAATATTTGATGGCATTCATCAAAAAACACCATTTCACCTGGAATTCAATAAATGAAAAACATTCTCAATAACATTAGTCTGCCGACTAAATTCCTGATCCTGGGGATTTTCGCGTTGGTATTATTTGTCTTTCCCACCTATTTATTTATCCAGACGGGTAATCAGGCTATTGATGCGAAGAAACAAGAGCTGCAGGGCGTACCGGTCGAAAAAGATATCCTGACGTTGCTTAACCTGATTCAGCGTCACCGGGCTGAAAGTGCAATCGCCATTTCATTGAATAAACCTGATAATGCGCCGCGCCTGGCACTTGCCTCTCAGATAGATACCCTGACAGATACTATTGCCGCAGAATTACGCCAGTATGATGCCAGTGCGCAGCCGACCCAGCGCTTCAACGGCGTCAAAGCCGCCTGGTCTCAGCTTCAGCAAGATGTTGCATCGGGTAAATTGACGCTGGCTACCAGCCTTTCGCATCACGCGCTGCTGATTCAGAACTTACTGGACACCAACCAGGACATTCTTGATTTATATGGTCTTTCTTTGGACGCGGACCTCAATACGTATCAACTTATCATGAGTATCTATGGTCGGTTACCTGAACTGACCGAGACGCTTGGACGCATCAGAGCCAGCGGTACCTCTGTGATTGCCGCGGGTGACAACGCATCCGATTCTTCACGCGGCACGATGGAGTACCAGATTGAAGGGGGTAATGCGGCGCTGGAAAAATTCAGTAATGTGTTAAATAAAGCGTTTGCCGTAGAGCCGGATCTCAAATCTGAATTTACCGCGCTGGCGAATGATGCCTTCCAACGTTCCGCCAGCGTCCTTAAACTGGCTGAAGATGTCTTTATTACAAAACGTGTTCAAATTACCCCTGTTGAATATGTAAAAGACTTCACCCAGGCTATTAACACTTATAACGATCTTGGCATGAAACTCAGCCTGCAGCTGGGAAAAACACTGAACGACCAAATCGACCAACGTCGTCGTTCACAATATATATTGCTGGCTTCACTGATCGCCGTGGCCTTGCTGGCCGTATGTGTGGCGGTGATGATCAGCCGGTCCGTTACCCGTCCGGTAAAAGAAGCGGTTTTACTTGCCAGTAAAGTGGCCGCCGGTGATTTAACGACGACGATTACCGTGTCAGGTAAAAATGAAATTGCTGAGTTGCTCAATGCGCTCTCGCAAATGCAGCAACGTCTTGCGCTTCTGGTATCGAATATTAAAAACAATGCGTCAACCATCGCAAACTCCTCTGAAGAGATTGCGATGGGGAATAACGACCTCTCTTCCCGAACTGAAGAACAAGCGGCCTCACTGGCGGAAACCGCGGCCAGCATGGAGCAGCTCTCTTCAATCATCAAGCAGAATGCTGACAACACGCGCTACGCATCAGATATGGCGGTTTCAGCCACTAACGCAGCGCTGAAGAGCGGCGAAGCGATGACTTCTGTAATGACTACTATGCAAAAAATTCGCAGCAGTTCGGGGCAAATCGAAGAAATCACCTCCGTTATTGACAGCATCGCCTTCCAGACGAATATTCTGGCGCTGAATGCGGCCGTGGAAGCAGCGCGTGCGGGCGAGACGGGCAAAGGTTTTGCCGTGGTTGCCGCTGAAGTCCGGGCGCTGGCCCAGCGTTCGGCCAGCGCAGCGAAAGAAATTAAGGGCTTGATTGAGCAGTCTGTTGGGCATTCGAATGAGGGCTTAATGCTGGCGCAGGATGCCGGCAGCAAAGTAAAACAGAGCGTCGAAGCAATTGAACAGACATCTCAGTTGATTCGCGATATCTCCTCATCCTCTGAAGAGCAAAGCAGCGGCGTAAGCCAGATAAATATTGCGGTTAATCAGATGGACCAGGTCACGCAGCAAAACGCCGTGCTGGTTGAACAGTCGGCGTCTTCTGCTGACGAGCTGGCAAAACGTGCAAGCGATCTGCGCGACATGGTCTCTGTGTTCCGCACCGCTTAATCTTCTCCTTTTGCCACTGCCGTCAGCCTTTGGCTGGCGCAGTGGCCGTTATAATCCCTCATGCCCGGCGTTAGCCAGGCAACTTTCGACCAGAAAAACAGCGAAATCACACGGATGATTAATTGAATGATTACCGAAAGAAACTTATTCTGTTCGCCGTAATAAAACAGTAAGAGGTCAACGGCACTCTGCTAATGTCCGAAGGCTGGGGTTGTTACGGTCCATCGGTGCATTCTCATTTTGATATAGAGCACCTACCCGTTGGGCTAAGCTGTGCTAACCTTCCGGTCTCAGAATCGCCATTCGGGGAGAATATGAACAACGTTTTTGACGAAAAAATGACGGACATCATCATCGGTGAGATGGTGACGCAGCTACTGAATGAGGATGCGGCTATCTCGTGGAGCATTCTCCTTGAGAGGCTGCAACAGTTTCTGGACATCGAGCGGGATGAAACCCGGCTCAGAGCGGCTTTGCGGGCGATGGATGAGATACGCGCCGAAATGCTGTTACATCCGGCCGAGAACAACGGGGTTGAACCTCATCCGGCAAATCTTCATCAGCTTCACTAAGTATTGAGCAACACGGCTGGACATTCCGTTTACACGTTGTGAGTGGTCTACCGTCTGAACGACAATTTATAATATCGAAACAATGACAGTAATAATCCAGAAGCCACTGCTCTGGCGGATAACCGCCCCATGAGCGACGAGACCGCCACTGAAGATATCTATACCCTGATTGGCAGGATAGTTACCCATCTGCTCAGGCCAGATGGGGAAATACACCTGCAGGACATACTCAGTTCGTTGCACCACTTCAGCCAGCAAAGTACCGATAAAGGTGAAAAGCGAGCCTGCGAGGAAGCCATCCGTTTGCTCTCCAGACAGCTCCACTGAGAGACAGTCACTCAGCTCTCTGCCGGGTGTTACCTTATATCGCCAGGCCTGCTAACGCCTCAGAACAAAACCCGGTTTTTTGCCCTTATGCCTGTTCTTCCTGAGAGCAGGTGCGGCCGACCACAATCTCAAGGCAACTCCGCAATACATCCAGCTGTACAACATCTTCTGTACTCTCCAGCTCGGCAATCAGATTGATAATAATGGCCTTGCTGGTCACTTTTTGTCCCTGAATGACAATATTACGGATCACTGCATCCAGCACTGCACTTTCAGCCTCAAGTTTATCGCCCGCACCGCGAAAGAGGCGCATAATTTCCGCTTCGGTCGTGCTTTGCTGAGTGTCGATGGTGTTCTGCATGATGCTCTTCTTAATCAATGTCAATTTAGTGGACACGTGGTAATGCCGCGAAGCGCGGCAGAAATACAGACGTGTCTGTCCTGAGTAGTGATGATTACACTACGCACAGTAAAAAAGTATTTTGAAAAGGCGTGGGACGAGCCTTAATGCTTGCGACTGTTGTCCGGGACGCTTTGACCGAATGCTAGCGCCGCAGAATCAACGGGATCACGCGCGGAGGCAAACTCGCTCTGCACTTCAGCAAGCACCTTTTCAATGGCCTCTTGCCGCCCGGCATCCGTTTCATCTCTGAGCATAGACTTTAGCCTGTTAGCCAGGGTTGCACCGCTGATTCTGTCATTGCTGTCCAGTAGCGCAATCACCGCCTCGCCCATGATGTGCTCAGTCAGTTTCTCAAGTTTGTCTTTCAGCATACCCGCACCTCTGATGACATTGTGCCCATACAACCGGGCAAACCAGCCTCAAACGCTCAGGCTTCTAATGACCTGCTAATTTGGCCGATCAGATTGATGCTGCGAGACGTTATTACCCTTTAACGCAACGCGGCACGAATCTCAGCGGTCAAAAAGCATGCCGATAAGTTTCTGGTAATGCTGCTCTTCTTGAGGCCCGGTCGACTGGCTAAGGCGACGGATCAGCGCGCTGCAAATGGCCTTACGGTTAAGGCTTTTACCTGCATGCAGGATCTCAAGAATGACCTGACCCAGCGTCTCTTTTTCAGAAGGCTGCGTGTCATTGCCGAAGTAGCGCGCAATGTCACGGACGGTATTTGTAGTGGTTTCGTTCTGATGCATGTTAAACCCCCAGATGTGAAATTGAGTGAACTATAGCCAAGCCTTGTCCACTAAACTTATACAACATCTGGAAAATTGTACAGGAATTCCGTTTATTCCCTACGCTGGGAATTGTGCATAAAGTGCTATGCCCTGTATAACAATTACTTGCGTGAGTATCAGATTCTTAACCTTTAGAACGTTACCCACTCTTTAACAGGCAAAGACTGTCTTAGACATTCCTGTTTCATGTCGCAAGGTGAACCTTGTACAAGTCTCTGGCAGCGAAGCTATCTGTCATCGTCCTCATCCGAACGGAATCGGATGACATCATCATTGCGCTTCGCGTTTTCATTCTGGTTCGCCGACATAAGCCACCTCAGACTCGCATTGGGGCGGGCATGCGACTGCCTGAACTGTTTCAGCCAGCTACGGGCAGCAAAAATCTCTGCCAGTCTGTTGTCACAGGTTTCCTCTTCGGCCATCTGGTTGAGCTCTGTGATGAGCGTATCAAAACTTATTTCTTTCTCACCAAGAGCCAGGCTGACCACGGCTTCACCAAGAATGACGTGCTCTTTCTCATCGTCATGAAATAACACTGTATCCTCCTGCTTTATAAATTACATCGTTACTACATAAGCTATTTTAGTGACCCGAGGCCAGATGACAAAAATATTTCCTGGCCATCAGAACAATATTTTACAAGTGCGAATATCTTATATTTTAAATGCTTTTTTTAACCTGATGAAAAACAATCATTTTGTGGGTTAATTTACATACTAAAATCCTGTAAAAGACTATTCTTAAAGCGCAGCCTGGCTGAAAATGGTCGAACCAGGCCTGACGCTGCAAGGCTTGCGGGTCGGTGGTCATTAACGTCTCGACATCTTTAAAGAGGCAATCTGCGCAACATTTAACCCTATAACCTGCCTTATTTTATGATTTTCATCTGATAATTTCACTTGTCACATTTTAAGCGCCCGCTTATCACAGCTTATAAAACCACACTCAATGCAGTGTTGTTTTTTTACTGATGCAGAAGACAGGATTTATTGCGGATAACATTTCCCGACGAGGTGACCAGCCCAATTTCCCCCTCCTGCAACGTTCAAAAAATCAGGCAGGTTTCGCGGTGAGTTTGGAAAACAAATATGCGCGGGTATGCCGGTATTCGTGTTTCTCAGCGGCGTGCAGACATTGTCACACCGGGCCCAGAGAAAGTAAGCCAAACGGCACAGATTTTTGTTAGGGCACGATCGGTAATACTGCTGTACAGCAGCCCCCAGGATCGGTTAACTTGCGCACAACTCGTCCTACTTTACTCAAGGGAACACTATGCGCCAGAACGGTTTACCACCTTCGGGGAAAACCAGCAGTCTGGCCCACTATTTCAGCCAGATTGATCATCCCCACCAGCTCGAAACGCTGGGCAGGATAGCGGTTGAAATACTTCGCGAGAATAAGCCCGTCAGTCGACGGATCATCTGTCTTAAGCTCATCGGTTATCTTGAAAAAGCCACCTGTGAGGAAGACGCTTTGCATTATCGTGAACTACTGGCCATGCTATTCAGTCAATAACACCTGCTAAACCGTGCTTCCATCAATGAGCACGTCAAACCCAACACCGCCCTCTACGTAACATCACGTCGGAATCCGTCTCTCCCTCGCTGCGCTCTGCTGTAAAGCACAGTGCGAGTAGCGGTTTTCAGATGCGCTACGGAGGGCGAGCTCCCCCCTTACGCTTTACGACAAAATGCAACCCCCCTGACGCCGACAAAAAAAATGCCCGCACCTCGTTAAAGGGTCGGGCCGGAGTTCTCAGGGAAATCCTAAATGACTTCCAAACAGCGTTTTTAAATTAGTTCACCATCTGAATTGTCGCCAGTCGAAATCGGACAAATTTTTTCTGTACCTGAAATACGTCTCTAATTTTTTGCTGATAAGTGCCGTCTGACAGTAAGAATCAAGCTTCATATCACATTTTTGCAAAGTCTTATCGGGCCGGTTCCATGTTCTGCCTGGCAAGCCGATAAGGGTAATGTGAGTTGATTATCACAATGATTGTCCTGACCACATGTTGCTTACTTCGGCACCCTTGCGGTGCCGTTTTTTTGTCATGCGTGGGGTCAATACGTGCCTGGCGGAGTTTGCCAGGCACAGTGAAACGCTATCCCTGGCGGGAACACGGCGAAGGCTTAATTCAACGGGGTGAGATAGAGTTGTTCAAACCGGGGTGCGCTGACCGGAGAGCCCGTCTGGTTCCCCTGCAAAACGTCGCATTCAGCCGCGCAAATCAACGCGTGCTGTGCGTCGTTCTCAATGCCCTCGGCGGCCACCGTAATCCCCATATTTTTAGCCAGTGACGCGATAGCGTTGATTAACAGCCGGGTTTTGTTGCTCTTCTCCAGTTGCAGAGTCAGTGATTTATCAATCTTAAGCCCCGCGACGCAGCGATGTTGTAACAGGCTCATTGAGGCAAGGCTTCGGCCAAAGTGATCAACGATCAATAATGCTCCCGTCGCCTGAATGGCTTCTAAAACCTGCGATTTGATGTCCACAGTATTGGTCAGCAAGGGTTCGTCCACTTCCAGGTCGATAAAACCTGCGTCATCGCCGGCACACTGACGGATCACCTCTTCAAGGCCAGCCTCCATTAGCTGGCGCGGAAACAGGTTAATACTGACTCGCAGGGACAGATTTTGCGCACGCCACTGCTTAACCTGACTGACGGCAGACTGAACAATCCACGTCCCCAGAGTAATGGACAAAGGGCTTTTAATCAGCATATCGATGAAATCAGCGGGAAACAGCAGGCCCCGCGCCGGATGCATCCAGCGTACCAGGGCTTCACAGCCGATTAACTCGCCATTCTGGGCATCAAACCGCGGTTGATAATGCAGAACAAACTGCTGCTGGCGAACGGCGGCTTCCAGCTCACGTTCAAACCGACGCCGCCCCAGTTCCGCCTCACGAAACTCAGACTTAAACAGCACTGACTGGCCTTTGCCGCTTGCCTTAGCCCGGTACAACGCCAGATCGGCTGCTGACATCACCGATGAGGTATCCGTCGCGTGATGGGGAAAACTGGCCACCCCGGTGCTGGCACCGACCGCTATAGTCGAATCCATGTAATGAAAAGGCGTCTGAATCGCGGCGGTGAGTTGCTGGGCAATCTTCATCGCCTCATCGCTACCGCAGGGCAGTAAAACGATAAACTCATCACCCCCCAGGCGAGCGGCGGCGATAGCCTGAGTGCAGACAGCGCGGATTTGCTCAGCCACATGGCAAAGCAATGCATCACCAGCCGCATGACCGCGGGTATCGTTAACGTCTTTGAAACTGTCTAAATCTGTCATCAGCAGCGTATAAGGTACGCCTGATTCAGTTAGTTTGCTGAGCTGCGTCATGAAGGCGCTTCGGCTGGCAAGCCGTGTCAGCATGTCCAGTGAGGCCAACTCGCACAGACGGGCTTCGCTCTCGTAACGAAGCGTCACATCCCGAATGATCATACCGATGTAACGCTCAATGCCCTCCCGCCAGCCGGAAAAAGAGACTTCCGCCGGAAACTCTTCCCCATTGCACCGCTTGCCCCAGATCTGCAAGGTACGCGGCGCTGAGATAGCCGCCTCTTCATGTTCAAGGCGCTCAAGCTCATTGCGGTAATCCGTCTGGCAGCGCTCCGGAATGAGTCCGGCAACGTATTTACCCGCCATCTCTTCAGCATCATAGCCAAACATGTTGGTCGCTGCAGGGTTCCAGAAGGTAATCCCCCGGTTCAAATCCGTACAGATAATGGCATCGGGCGAGGTTATCGAGATGGCTTCGAGGCGCTGCTGACTGGCATGACGCAGCACCTCGATACGATGAACTTCCATGCGATCCATGACCAGTGCGGCAAGATCGGTCAGATTCTGACGGTCGGTCGTACTCATCGCGGGGCGTGGATGATTATCGGTCAGACAGAGCGTACCAATGCGATGCCCGTCCGGCGTAATCAGCGGCACACCCGCATAGAACCGGATAAAAGGATAACCCTGCACCAGCGGGCTGTTTGCGAAACGGGGATCGTCGAGCGCATTGGGAACGCAAAGGATATCGTCACTTTCAAGCGTGTGGTGGCAGAACGCGACGCTTCGCGAGGTTTCTGTGATTTGCAAACCATAACGCGACTTAAAAAACTGTCGTTTTTCATCAATCAGCGACACAAATGCGACCGGCACGCTGAACAGTCTGGCCGCCAGGATAGTCAGTCGATCAAAGGCTTCATTGGGCGGCGTATCCATCAGATGGTACTGGGCCAGCGCACGCAAGCGTGCGACTTCACAGCCGCTTTCAGTTGAGTGCTTCAGAGTTTGTCCTCCTGAGGTCATATACTGTGGCCGGGCATCTCACAGTAAAAAGAGGACGCCTGCAATCAGACAGAACCAGGTAACGCACTACACATCAACCTGAAGCCGCAACATAGGTCCGCCTGTACAGCATAATGTCAGAGATCAGAAACCTGTACTGATAACGACATCTACTCTTACATAGTGCCCGATGTTGCAATTATCGTCCGTTCAGGAGCGAACTTCATAGCTAAAACCGTGTTTACGCTTTTAAAGGGTAAAAATCGTCATTTTTTCTGTTGCGGCACCAGTTCGTAATGGGGATGGCGCCCTGCAAGCAGTAGCAGAAGCTCATACTCACCCTGACTCAACAGGGCGACCTTGGCGGTGGCCTCTTTGGTTTGCCATGCCCGCAGACTCAGGTCGAAGCGTTCGGCAGCCCCTTCCTGCGACAGGCCAGCGGCAATCCGCAGTTCACGCACGTTATTCTGGACGGTAACGGGCCGTCGGACGATTGAATTTCCCAAACCAGGCTCCCTGTGGATAAAGTAGGGTAACAGGTCGTCAGCCGATCCCTTCGGTGTCCGCTGACACATCTGTCTGCAACCGTTGCAGCACACATTTCATAAGGATTTTTAATCTTATCTGTTGAAATGTCAAACAGGGGGCAGTTCGTCTACTGGGATTATTTATCTCTAAAAGGAGGGTCAGTTCAGCCCGGCTTATTTTGATTAAGCGAAACGCCTTTATATTTAACTGGCTCAAAATTTTGGTTTTTATTCTGTGTGGTTATTATGTAAGTAAATATTTATCACGGAATGCTCTATTTAATGCAAACAAAAAACCCCGCATCCAATACGGGGTTTTAAAAGGCATCGCGGCAGGTTAGCGCGTTTATAAGGTATCAGGTTGTTCCCAGTCCCTTAATATCTTATGAGACAGGCACGAATTAACGGCCAAACGCGACCCACGCATCATCATCTTTGGTCGGTGCAGAGACGATGTGACGCTTCGCCGGTGCTGGCGTGACTGGGGAAAACTGAGCGGGGGACGTCGCGGGTAGCGTAAACCGCGTGATCACGCTGGTCAGCGTTTCCGTCTGATTATTCATACTCTCTGCTGAAGCCGATATCTTATGAACCAGCGTGCTGTTTTGCTGCGTCACACGGTCAATCTCGGCAACGGCGATCGTCACCTGAGAAAGGCCCTTGCTTTGCTCTTCGGATGCCAGCGCTATCTGGCTAATCAGCTCGTTAACGCTGCTCACGCTCTGCAGGACCTCTTCCATCGTGCTGCCGGCGCTGTCTGCTGCTCCGCGCCCTTCGCCAATGCGCGCGACCGTGTCCGCAATCAGTCCTTCTATCTCTTTCGCCGCTTCAGCACTGCGCTGGGCCAGCGACCGAACTTCGCTGGCAACAACCGCAAAGCCACGCCCCTGTTCCCCGGCACGTGCGGCCTCAACCGCGGCGTTGAGGGCCAAAATGTTGGTCTGGAACGCGATGCCATTAATAGTGGCAGTAAACTGGCGGATTTTTTCAGCCCCCACGGCAAGTCCCGTCATCGCGGTCACTACTGTTTTAACCAGCTGCTCGCCTTTCTGCGTTGTCTGGGCTGTTATACCTGCCAGCTCACGCGCTTCACGACTGTTTTCAGCATTGTGCCGAACGGTGGCCGTCAGTTGCTCCATGCTGGCAGCCGTCTCCTCCAGCGCCGCTGCCTGGGTGGCCGTTCGGTTCGACAGGTCAGCATTCCCTTTCGCAATATCCCCCGCTTCAAAGTTCAAAACAGAGGCGTTATCGCGAATAGCCAGAACGGTATTTAACAAACTTTGTTGCATTTCTTTTAATAAAGGAACCATTTGCCCGACACAATTCCTGCCAAGATCTTCGGGTTCACGGGTCAGATCACCTTCGGCAATCACGCGGAAGTGAGCGCGCAGTTTCGCGACCGGTCGCACCAGGTGCACCACCAGATAACGGTCGCAAAAGAGCAGCAGCGCGGTGACGGCGGCCAGCGTCACCAGAAAGAGATCGACCAGCTTCTGATGCTCATTGCGCAGCGGTGCCTGATCAGCGGAAAGCTGCTGTTCAAGTGCCGTGAGCCGTTCCTGAGTTGCTGCGGGATAATCCTGAGGCGCGCTGGTGAGAGCGGTACGATACCGCTGCCAGTCAGCCTCTGCCGGTGCCTGGGCGGCAATGTCTGCATGCGTAGCCGTTGCGTTAGCCTGCACCTGCAAGCTAACGCGATTAAGAAAAACCAGCTGCTGAGTCAGGCTGTTACTGCGGCTGGCCTGATGGTCGATTTCATTGATGATGAACGATCCATATGCGCCGGCTAACGCGATAATCATGACAGCAGCGATAAGGATCCAGAGGACAACGCGTCTGATTGTAAAATTTTTTAGAATATTCATGGTATTTCCCCGGTGTGGCGACGTAAAAAAAGCTAAAATAAAATATTCACGGCTAATAGTTGCGAGCAAAACAATAGCGCGCTACTCTTATCTGAGTATTGTGGCAGCGTTATTGAAAAAATAAAAATCAAAAATTGATTAAATGTATGCATCGTCGATAACTAATAAATTCATTAAAGAAAATAAAAAGAGACATAAAACCAGAACGCGCCTATTATTTACCGAGAAAAAAACTATTTTTTATTTTCCTTTCGCCGAGTCCGGCCTCATTCCGGTGTTTTTATTCGACATTTTTTCTTTTTAATTTCGCGCCGTGAGCAATCCGGAGCGGAGGACACACATGCTTATGAATCTCGACGGCGATCATGAACGCCGCACGCGTGCCCTTGAGGCCCTTCGCTACCCCGATGAAAGTCGGGATGATGTGCTGAGAAAATTCGTCAGGCTTGCCAGTCAGGCGCTGAATATTCCCGGAAGCTTTATTTCGGTCATTGATGACGAATTCCAGTACATTCGTGCCTCACACAACTTCAAGCTGGAGCGCTCCTCCCGCGAGGACTCCCTTTGCCGCTACGCGGTAGACAGCGATGCTGCGGTGGTGGTGCCAGACACGTTTCTGGACAACCGGTTCGCGGCACATCCGCTGATCATTGGTGCCCCCTTTATTCGTTTTTATGCGGGCGTACCGCTTAAAAACCGCGATGGCATTAATCTGGGCACGCTGTGTGTGACCGATATTCAGCCGCATCCTTTCACCCCGGCACAAATCACGACGCTGACACTGCTGTCATCACTGGTGATGTCATTTCTGGAAGCGTGGCATTCTGCAGGATTTATCGATCCGGTGACGAATCTGCCAAATCGTCAGCGCCTGATCCGCGACATGCATTATCTGGCGGCTGCCGGTGACACCACGCTGCGTCGCCTGGTCCTGATTGACTGTATAGATATGCCCCGTGCCTATGAACTGGCCCGTTCAATGGGCATGGCCCCGGTCGAAAGCCTGCTTAAAGATGTTGCGACACTGCTGCCTTTACGCCTGCGTCCTGCACCCAGCGATATTCTTTACACCGTGGCGACTGGACGTTTTGCCGTGCTGACCCGGGCGGACAGCCGCATCAGTGCTAACTGGGTGGCCTGCCAGATGGCGGGCATCAGTGCGGATTTGGGTGAAGGCCTCTCGGTGGGGCTGAGTACACACACCGGTGAAGTCGATTTTGTCTCCGGCATTTTCCCCCCTCACGAAACGCTGCGTCAGGCAGTCAGTGCCTTGCATGAAGCCATCGATCGGGGATTGCCCTCTTTACGCTTTAGCGAGGCCACCGACAACAAACGTACCCAGGACTTCACCCTGGTAAACGATCTGGCAAGGGCGTTGCGGGAAAATAGCGGCCTGTATTTGGTTTACCAACCCAAAATTTGCTTACAAAGCGGCAAGCCTATTGGGCTGGAGGCGCTGATTCGCTGGCGCCATCCCGTACACGGTGAACTCTCCCCTGCCTCATTTATTCCGCTGGCCGAGCAGACAGAGATACTCACGAGCCTGACCACCTGGGTCATAGACAACGTGATTACGCGCCTGAAACGTCTGCGCAATAGCTGTATCCAGTTGCCGATCACGATTAACGTTAGTGAGCGTGATTTCTCGATTGATGGCTTCGCGGACGTGCTGGAAGAGAGAATGTTAAAGGCGAAACTTCCCACGTCGCTGTTGGGAATTGAGTGCCTGGAAACAGAGCGCATTGTGGAAAGCCCTTCCGCCATGCGCGGACTTGAAATGCTTAAACTGCGCGGCTTCGGTATTTCTCTTGATGATTTTGGCACCGGCTACAGCAATATCAGCTATCTTCGCCGTATGCCGCTGGACGTGATTAAACTGGACAGATCGTTGATCAGTGAGCTGTCGTCAGATACGGCGTCACGCATCATCGCCCGCAACATCATCGCCATGCTGAAAGAGCTGGATTATGTCGTGCTGGCTGAAGGCGTAGAATGCGTCGATACCGTCGAGGCATTAACAGAATATGGTTGTGACCAGGCGCAGGGCTTTTTCTACTCCCGGCCGCTGGCAGACAGTGAACTGGATCACTGGCTGCACTGGAAACTGCGTGAGATGTGCTGATACACGGCGCGCAGGCTTATCCGGCAGGATAGCGAACGATCGCGCCCTCGTGGCTTATCATCACCCGATTACGGCCATCCCCTTTGGCCGCATACAACGCTTCGTCTGCCCGTCTTAACAGGGCGTCTTTGTCCTCCGTTTCACTTAGCGTCGCGACGCCGAGAGAGACAGTCATCGCACTGATAAACGGAAATGACGTTTTGCTGACGGCTTCACGGATGCGTTCCGCCATCGCGGCCGCGTCGTTCAGTGCCGTACCGGGAAGCAGCAAAATAAACTCCTCCCCCCCAAAACGGCTTATCACATCCAGCGTGCGGCATCGCTTACGCAACAACCCTGCCAGGCTTACCAGAACCTCGTCTCCCGCATCATGCCCGTAGCGATCGTTGATCTTTTTGAAGTGATCGATATCAATAGCGATGGCGCTTTGCACAGGCTCTTCGCTGTGCTGCGCCGCCTGAATATAAAAGCCGCGCCGGTTATTCAGTCCGGTCAGCGGATCGGTCATGGCTTTATCATTCAGGTCGGCAACGTGCCCGGCGACCGCCCGACGATGCTGCTGAACCGCCTCTCTCAACCTGTCCGCTTCGTTATACCAGGTGTTAACCGATGAGAGCAGCTCCGGGCTGGCATCGCTACCACCATCGCGCACCATTCCGGCCAGTTTTTCCAGCGGATAAGAGATGCGCGTCGCCAGAAAGGCCATACAGGTTGCGGTAAGCACGATAACAGCGAGGATAAACCAGAACGCGCTCCTGGCCGTGTGCGCCATCAGGCTACCCACGGTTTCTGAGGTGCCTGACATAAAAATATTCCAGTCGGTTTTTTGCAGGCTGGCATAGCCGATGAGGTATTTTTTGCCCTCCTCCTGAATCATTAACTGACCACTCGTGGTTGAGGCCAGCCGCTTTTGCAACTGTGGGCTTAGCGCCATGCGTTTACCAACCTGGGCTGGATCGTGACTGAAAATAACGGAGCCGTCATCACTGACAATACTCACCGAGGTGCCATCCCCGTAATAATGCTGGCTCAGCACATCACTCAACATGCTCTGTTTCTTCAGGTAGATGGTTCCACAGATAAAACCAAGATAACGTCCATCCGCTGCAAACAGGGGCTGTGACAGCAGCACGACGTAATTGCCTGAAGGGGAGTTGAAAGGCGAGGAAATAAAGGGCTTACGGAACGTAATAGCCTGCTCTGTCTGCGGAGTGTCTACTTTCACGCCCACGAGGCTGAGGCTTTCAGGCGAAACGGAAGCGATAACGGCATGGCGGTCAACAACAGCGACCGAATTAAAAAAGCCGGACTGCTGCAGTAAACGCGTGGTTTCGCGATGCAACCTGTTCAGATCGTTGAGATCGGTGATCTGATTAGCACTCCAGGCCAGTTCGCGCTGAGCAATGGTCAGGTAATGATCGGTCGTATCCGCCAGCTTGCGCGCGTAGGCGATGTTACTGTCTAACAGCGACTCTTCAATATTGCTCTTTTGAAAAATAAACAGCGCGCCCAACAGCAGACCTGAAGTCAGTATGACGCTTCCAATGGATAACGCGGTAAGGAGCGTTCGTAGATGTATTTTTCTGCGATACATATTGGGTTGCGCTGAGGATGAGTTAGTCAAATTTTAACCGCCGCAGCGCCAGACAAACGCGAGAATAAACGCCTGTTTACTTGTCTTTCATACTGAATGACGTTACGCATTGCTGTAAAAGCAGCCTGATACTCTTTTTTTTGCGTTGTGCAGCATTTAGGCGCCGTGAAGGTGTAATCTGGGCCAGCGGTTACCCGGGCGTTTTTGGGTTTACCCTTGCCAGGCATTCCAGCCGGATAACGCCTCTGGCGGCGGCGCAAAGCCTTTCGTGATAAGCGGAATCATCGGATCACGGCACGGTTGCCTGTGCTTTTCTCTGCGCTAATAATGTTCAACACCTACACAGACTCTGAGGAAGACCATGATGAAAAGCGCTGTTCTTAGCATGCTGGCCAAAATTTCAAAAATGGATGCTGAAACGAAAGAACTGGTTGCTCAGACAGAAGCGCAGTCGCTGTTGCTCAGCGCGTTGACGCTGACCGTGGGCAAAAGCGGCGGTGTCGAAGAGCTGATTTCAGCGATCAGTCAGGCCATCAATACGGTTCTGGAGTCCTCTGACGGCCTGATTAAATCCGATGCGGAGCTTCTGCTGACCAAATTTCAGGAGCAGTTAACGCTGACCCGGCTGGTGGATGAGGAGTCAAAAGAGTTTCTGAAAAGCGTTCCTCAAAAATCGCTTCCCTCCGTCTCCGGTAATGAAAAAATTACCGACTGCTAGCCATCGCCTCTGAGGGCGATGCGTTAAGCGCGTCTGTCTGTCTTTTATCGTCACGCCTGTGGTAGGGTATTTATTTGCCTGTACGTGGATAAGGTTCGATGAAAAAACAGCGAGTTGGCATCGTGTTCGGTGGCAAATCCTCTGAGCATGAAGTGTCATTGCAGTCGGCTAAGAATATTGTTGATGCGATTGATAAAACCCGGTTTGAGGTTGTGCTGCTGGGGATTGATAAGCAAGGCCAGTGGCATCTTAATGATGCCTCAAACTTTCTGCTGAATGCGGAAAATCCGTCGCTGATTGCCTTGAACCGCACGGCAAAACAGGTCGCACTCATCCCCGGCGAACCCCAAAACCAGATCATTGACCGAATGGACGCCCATCCGCTGTCGCAGCTCGACGTGATTTTTCCCGTGGTTCACGGCACGCAAGGCGAAGACGGTTCCCTGCAGGGTTTGCTGCGCATGGCTTCGCTCCCCTTCGTTGGCTCGGACGTGCTGGGCTCTGCCGTCAGCATGGATAAAGACGTCACAAAACGCCTGCTGCGGGATGCCGGTTTAAAGGTTGCCCCTTGGCTGAGCGTGACGCAGGCGCAGATGAACAATCTGGACATCGAAGCCGTTATCGCACGCTTTGGACTCCCGCTTTTTATCAAGCCAGCGAATCAGGGATCGTCCGTTGGCGTCAGTAAGGTCACCACCGCTGCAGCGTTTCGTGCGGCGCTGGAGCTGGCGTTTAGGTTTGACAATAAGGTTCTGATTGAAAAAGGGATTAAAGGTCGCGAGATCGAGTGCGCCGTGCTGGGCAACGATTACCCAGAGGCCAGCCCCTGCGGCGAAGTCGTGGTGAGCGATGCCTTTTATTCCTATGACACCAAGTACATTAGCGAAACCGGCGCACACACGGTGATTCCGGCGGACATTCCTGCGGCTGTCGATGAGGCGATTCGTGAGGTGGCGCTCACCGCCTTCACCGCGCTGTCCTGTTTTGGTCTGGCCCGTGTTGACGTGTTCTATACCGAAGACGGTGAGATTATCGTGAATGAGGTGAATACGTTACCCGGCTTCACCAACATCAGCATGTATCCTAAGCTTTGGCAGGCGGCAGGTCTGAGCTATCAGGATCTGATTACCCGCCTGATTGAGCTGGCACTGGAACGTCATCAACAGAACGCGTCGCTCAAAACCAGCGTTAATTAATCGCCGCCAGCGGCCTGCTCAGGCAACGTCGCTGGTCATCTCACTGCGCGCATTGCCGGGTGAGGTCTGATTACGGCCGTTTCGCTTAGAGATATAAAGGTTTTTATCCGCGGCAGAGATCAAACGATTAACCGTTTCGGCCCACTCCACACCGGGTTGCGCCTGGCCGTATGCCAGCCCCAGGCTGACGGTGACGGTGACCGCGTTGCCATGCAGTAAGAATTTCTCTTTAACGATGCTCTGACGAATGCCTTCAGCCAGTGAATAAATCATTTCCGGCGAGAGGTCGAACTGCACAATCACAAACTCCTCTCCGCCAAAGCGGCAGATATGGCCGTGGTTGCCCACCAGCGGCGAAATGCGCCGCGCGATCTCCTCCAGTACCCTGTCGCCCGCATCATGGCCAAAATTGTCATTGACCGATTTAAAGTAGTCCACATCCAGCAGGATCACCCCAACCTGGCGTTGCTCAGAACAGGCTTCATTGCGGAGATGTTCATACAGCCCCGAACGCGACAGGAGCTGGGTCAGAAAATCGTAGTCCGCACGTAGCGCCAGACGTTCATTGAGCTGGCGAATCGCATCCATGCTTACTGCCACAATTAACGGACTCAGAGCGATCGTGGCTACGCCGAGGCGCGCTGAGGTCAGATGGCTGATGGGCAGCAGACTGTTATCGCCCTGAATATTCATCACACCGTGAGAAACCAAAATAATTTGGCTAATCCCGGTTATCAGGGTGATCAGGCTGGTCAGCGGCACAGGCAACACGATGGCACACCAGATTAGGGCTGGCACCGGTAAGGTAAGGCTGCCTGCCCCGCCCATTAACGCCCCGGCGACCAGTGACAGCACGACGGCAATTAACGGGACAATTTTGCCCATCTGCAGCCGCCGGGCTGAAATCCTCACGCGCCAGCTTGAGGTTAACAGAAACGGCAGCAGCATGAGTCCGGTCGAAAACTGCTCGCTGAACCAGTTCATCCACGCATCGGCAAATTCGGCATTTATGCTGCCGACCTGCGCCAGGCCGCCCCAGGTGGCGCAACCGAACGCCGCCAGCAGGCAAGCCGGAAAAATGCGCATGGCGTTAGCGATACGCTCGCTGCTGGAGTCGTGCTGATACTGCCGCCCCATCACCACGACGCAAATCAGGATAAACAGAATATTGGCAACGTTCAGTGTGAACGCCGGTAAGGTCCAGCCTGAAAACACCGCGTCGTTAAATACCATGGCGCTGAAACAAACAAGATAAAAACGGGTGCGATGAAGAAAGGGATAGCGCAGCATCATACCGGCAATAAAGGCGTTAACCGGCCAGAACAGGGATAAGTCATGGGGAATACGCAGATGTCCGCCGACAAAACAGAACATCAGAGTAATCATAAACAGCCAGAGGGCACTTTTTTTAGCATTGTGCTCTTCAAACAGCTTAACGCGCATACGTCTGGACCTTGTCACAAAGAGGCTTACCATCACGCCGCTTACGGGGTATATGGCGTTATGATTATTTAACCCTGAATCTTGTCTGCGCCATTCAAAGAAAAGCACCCTTAAATGAACGAACGTAAGCGATTTGAAGCCCGTTACTGGGTATAAGCATGCAGGCAGAGATCCCCATCCATTATGTCTTACAAATAAAAAAATCGGATATCCGAGATATCCGATTTTTCACGTTTTGTCTGACTGTTTTGGTCTGAACGGTTATTTCACCGCCACCGGCCATTGACTCAGACGGATTCCCCGCTTATCCGCATTCTCACCAAAATCCTTCAGGACGGCTTTAACGTCCGGATCGATGTATTCTGCATTATCGTTATCGACGATTACCACGCTATTTTCGGGTATTTTATCAAGCAGCCCCTGCAGTTTAGGATTGTGCATAAACGTCAGATTTTGCTGGAAACGTAAAACGTAGTGGTCGTCATAACGTGTAAGCTGCAATGCGTTACGGTGGCTCTTGTAGATGCTGTAAAGGATCTGGGTGGCAATACCGATACCGATACCGACCAGCATCCCCAGCGTAATAATCCCGATAATCGTGGCCAGGAACGGTACGTACTGTTGCGCGCCCATGCGGAACTGCTCAATAAACAGACGGGGTGCGGCCAGCTTGTAGCCGGTGTACAGCAGCACCGCCGCGAGGCTGGCGAGCGGGATAGCATTCAGCATTTCACTGAACCACATTCCGCAAATCAGCAGCATGACGCCATGCAGCAAAATGGACAGTTTAGTTTGTGCGCCAGCGTTGACGTTAGCCGAACTCCGTACGATCACCGCCGTAATGGGCATAGCACCAAGGAAGCCGGCCGTCAGGTTACCTATGCCCTGGGCAAACATTTCTCTGTTGGGTGACGGCGCTGGGGTTTGCGGCCGCAGCTTTTTCAGGGCTTCCTGGCTTAACAACGTTTCCAGACTCGCCACCAGCGCCAGGGTCAGGGCCACGACCCAGACCTGTGGATTTTTCCATGCCATCCAGTCCGGGGTTTCCAGCTCCGCCATCATCGCGGAAACGCTGTCAAAAGCGGGCAGTGAAATGCGCGGTAGGGCACCGGTGAGTTCAGGGAACAGTCGCGCGCCTGCAACGGTCACCACACAGCCAAACAGCACGGCGAACAAGGGGCCAGGTATCCATGCCAGTGCCTTGATTCGTTTAATGGGTCCGGTTGTCCATACAAACAGAATGAACAAGCCCACTAAAGAAACCAGCAGCGCGGACAGCGAGAATGTCATTTCCCCGTTGACCAGCGACACTAACTTCACGCTGCCACCCGCGCCCAGCGCGACCGGTATCTGCTGCATAATCAGCAGCAACCCAATCGCCGCCAGCATGCCCTTGATGACGCTGCCGGGCACCAGGGCGATGAAACGCCCGGCGCGTAACAGACCAAACAGACATTGCAGCACCCCGGCGATAATCAGGGCGGTCAGAAACGCGGAGAAGCTGCCCAGCGTCGCCATAGAGGCCACGACGATGGTCACCAGGCCCGCGGCCGGTCCGCTGACCGCAAAACGTGAAGGGCTCAGGGAGGTCACGAGTATCCCGCCAATCACCCCCGTCAATAAACCGGCAAACGGCGGCAGTCCGCTGGCCTGTGCGATGCCCAGGCAGAGCGGCAGTGCGACCAGAAACACAACCAGCCCTGCCGGCACATCGCGGCGTAATGTATCCAGATTCATGGTGAAGACTCCTCTGCAGATTGCTGAATCAACTCTTTAAGATGACCCGATTGCAGGTCGTAAACACAGCCAAACACGTCCAGTTCCTGACCAGACTGCCAGGCCTGCCGTACCGGTTCGGCCGTCACCAGATTGGCAAACTGCACCAAAACATTGGCCTCAACCAGACGATTCAGTTTCTCGCTTTCCGTCTCCTGCGTGGCTTCGCTGTGAAGATGACTCGCTAACCCACGCCGCAGAAAAGTAATACGCCGTGCCAGTGCCGAATCCTCAGTGGCCAGCGGGCTGTCGGGCAGGGATAAGGCCGCCTGAACGCCTCCGCAGCCGTAGTGACCGCTCAGCACGATTCGCTTTACCCCAAGGTAAAAAACGGCATATTGCAGCACGCTTAGCAGGTTATCGTCCTCTGCCACGACCATATTGGCGATATTACGGTGAACAAACAGTTCACCGGGATGCGATCCCGTTAATACCTCCGCCGGTACCCGACTGTCTGAACAGCCTATCCATAATGAATGCGGTTTTTGCTGATATAAGGATTTTTCAAAATAGGCGGGGTTACGCTGGCGGCGCTGAAGTGCCCAACTGCGATTTTTCGCTAATAAGGGTTTAAGTGTCGTCACAATCATCTTCTCTCTACGACCGGGAACAGGACGTTCTGGCTGACCACGGAGTGAACCCGCTCACTTAATATCCGCGAATGGGTTACGAAACCTGAAGCTCATCACATTAAAAGGTTATAGCTGCTTATCATTATCAATGCACACGGAATATTTCAGCCCAGAAAAACAGGGCGTTTTATGTAAGCACTTATTCAACAAACGTCATGGTTACGTAAATAAAATTAAGAGGTCATACCACTGAGACATCTAGTTAATTTAATTATTTATCATTAAAATCATTTAGTTAAATATTTATCAGGAAAAGCAAAACTGACAAATAAATACAAAACGCTTTCCGGGCGAGAATGAAAAAAAACAGAGGTCGCGCATCAGACCAGGATTACTCTTAAATGCAGAATTTATGAATAGCACAATCCACCGCCTTTATTCGAATTAGGCAGTTAAATGAACTTTGTTAAAGGGAATATTAAAGCAAGAGATGGTTAATTTAATTTGCATGAGAATAGTGACGACAGTAAGTAAATGCCCACAGCGATGTAAAAAGAGCCTACTCATTGCAGGCTCTCTGTATTGACACATTATTTACCGTTCCAGGCCCTCAGGCGCGCTTCACGGACGGAGAGCTGCTGTTCAGGCGTCAGTTTATTGTAATTCTCGGCCATCCCGCTCTCCCAGTCGCCGTAGAGCGGGTTCGGCAACACAATGAACTGTGTACCAAACTGTGCATGGTTACGCTCAACAAACGCCTGGCGCTGTGCATTCCCCTGATGCCAGGTTGCCCCACCAAAATCGTTCAGGTTGTCACCGATATACAACACCACGTTGTAGCCCGCATTTTTGATTGCATCGAAACGTGCCTGTTTGTTTGATGAGTCCGTTTTCAGGCTCACCGTTTTTTCGCTCACGCCGCTAAAACCAAGCTGTTCAAGGTTAGCCACCGTCGCAGCGTAATCTTTCTGATCGCGGTTGGAGACATAGAATACGGTGCCGCCATGGCTGTTGACATAACGGGCAAACTCCACCGCGCCGGGAACGGCTCTGGCCTGACGCGCCTGGGTCCAGGCTGACCAGGTTTTATCGCTGAAAGGCTGTCCATTTTTTGCCTGCCAGGCACTGTAGGCGCTGTTATCGAGCATGGTTTCATCTAAATCGACGATGACCGCCTTAGGCTTGCCGGTCAGCGAAGCCGATTGATCAAAGGCCAGACGGGCGCTGTTAAATGCCTGCCAGCTGAGCGCCTGATATTCGCCGGACTGCTGGAACCAGTCTAACGCCAGCACCGATTGCTGCCCCAGTTGCTGCTGTGCCTGCTGCCGGGCAGGTTGCGCACAGCCCGCCAGCGCCAGCACAACCATGGCTGACAGCGCGACATTCACTGAATTTTTCATCGTTTCATCCTAAGGTGTGAAAGATTTGAGTGGGTAACGCTTCAAAAATGTAGCAGTTAACGTAAGCTGAGGGCAGCAGATTGCACGCTGACCTGACAGGAGAAGAGGATGTCCGCCATGCCGCGTTCGCCATTACTTGATGCACTCGACTGGGTCGATTACGCTTTTCAGCCCGCAGGTGAACCGCCGCCCGAGGATGCGGCCTATGGTCATCAGCGCCACAGCGCCGTGGTCGTCACCGATATCCATAATTTCCCCCCTAAAAGCTGTGATGCAGATGGCGTGATTGCCACCGGTCATCGCCCCGTTGCCGTGTACACGGCCGACTGTTTACCCGTATTGTTTGCCGACCGGCAAGAGAAACAGGTGGCCGCCGTGCATGCCGGCCTGCAGGGCACGCTGGCCGGGGTGCTGTACCGCGCCGTGGAGCAACTCTGTGAACGCGGCGCAACGCCCCAGAGCCTGACCGTGGCGATTGGCCCGGCGCTGGCGCCCTGTTGTTTTGAGCTGGATCGGCAACGCCTGGCAGATATTGAGCGGTTGCCAGGTATCCCCCTGCCGCTGCGCTATCACGAGCAGCAGCCTCGTAATCCGTTCGCACTGCGCCCCCAGGCCGTTGCCACCCAGGCAGGCATCTGGTTCGATTTACCGCAGCTGGCTAAGCAGATGCTGGTCAATACAGGCATACCGGCAGCACAAATCGACCTGATTCCTCTGTGTACTTACTGCGCCACCGAATCTGGCTCCAGCTACCGTTTCAATACCCATCACGGCAGCGGCTATCGTTCGCGCTATTCCTGGATTCGCCGCCGCTGAATTCCACTGAGTCTGCTCTTCTGCGGCGTGTTTAAGGGGCGGACTGCCGCGCCGGGTAGTGACGCTTTTATGATGTTTCTCACACCCTGATGCCATTTCACTTTTTTTTAACATAGAAATGGTTGAAGCTAACTCATCCGACCACTTTATCTGTGAGTGATTATGACAGCGCTGCCCTCCCACTATCCTGCTTTATTCACCCCGCTCGATCTGGGCTTTACTCAGCTCAGAAACCGTTTTCTGATGGGGTCAATGCATACCGGCCTTGAAGAGCGTGAAGAGGGCGCGGCCAGGCTGGCGGCATTCTATGGCGAGCGGGCACGGGAAGGCGTGGCGCTGATCGTCACAGGCGGTGTGTCACCGAATCCCCAGGGCGTGACCGCCGAACACGGCGCGGTGCTGAACGAGGAATCACAGTGCGACTGGCACCGACAGATTACCGCCGCGGTGCATCAGCATGAGGGGAAAATCGCCCTGCAGATATTGCATACGGGCCGCTACAGCTTTCAGCGCGATCTGGTTGCCCCCTCTGCGATACAGGCCCCCATCAATCGCTTTACTCCGCGTGAACTGAGCGATGCCGAGATTGAACAGACCATTGCCGATTTCGCCCACTGTGCCCGGCTCGCCCAGAAGGCGGGCTACGATGGTGTGGAAATCATGGGTTCCGAAGGTTATCTGATTAACCAGTTTCTGGTGCAGCATACCAACCAGCGCCAGGATCGTTGGGGCGGTGATTTTACCGGGCGCATGCAATTTGCCCTGGCAATTACTCGTGCGGTACGCGCGGCCACTGGCGAGCGCTTTATTATTATCTTCCGGCTGTCGATGCTGGATTTAATTCACCACGGCAGCACGTTAGAAGAGACGCTGCAGCTGGCCAGCGAGCTGGAACGCTGTGGTGTGACGCTGTTTAATACCGGCATCGGCTGGCATGAGGCGCGAATTCCAACCATTGCCACCTGCGTACCCCGCGCCGCCTTTGCCTGGGTCACGCGCCGTTTGCGTCAGCACGTCGCGGTGCCGGTGGTGGCGACTAACCGAATCAACCACCCGCAGGTGGCCGAACAGCTATTACAGGATGGCTGTGCAGACATGGTGTCGATGGCGCGACCTTTTCTGGCCGATGCTGCCTTTGTCAGCAAGGCGCAGCGGGGGGATGACAACAGCATCAACACCTGTATCGCCTGTAATCAGGCCTGTCTGGACCAGATTTTTGCCGGTCATGTGACCTCCTGCCTGGTTAACCCCCGCGCCTGCCATGAATCCCTGATGCCCGTTACGCCGACGCGCGCAGCTAAACGGCTGGCCGTGGTCGGTGCCGGACCGGCGGGCATGGCGTTTGCGTTGCAGGCGGCAGAACGGGGGCATCAGGTAACACTTTATGATGCCGCGCCAGACATCGGCGGGCAGTTCAATATCGCCCGTCAGATCCCTGGCAAAGAAGAGTTCAGCGAAACCCTGCGCTATTTTCGTCATCGTTTACCTGCGGCAGGCGTGGTCATTAAAACAGGTTGCCGGGTCAGCGCCGCTATGCTGGCTGACGTCGATGAGGTTATCCTGGCAACCGGCATTAAACCCCGCACGCCAGAGATTCCCGGTATCGATCATCCCAGCGTGCTGAGCTATCTGGATGTGCTGGCGGATAAACGTCCGGTTGGGCCGCGCGTGGCGATCATTGGCGCAGGCGGGATCGGGTTTGATACGGCAGAATACCTTTCTCAACCGCATCAGACCGAAACGGTGGACGACTTTTATCGTGAATGGGGCATCGATCACAGCCTGACGCAGCGCGGAGGTCTGATCGCCCCCGCGCCGCTGCGATCCCCTCGCCAAATCTGGCTGCTTCAGCGTAAGGCGGGCAAGCCCGGCGCAACGCTGGCGAAAACCACCGGCTGGATCCACCGCAGCAGCCTGCAGTCACGCGGCGTTGAAATGTGGGGCGGGATTACGTATCTGGCGATTGATGATGAAGGACTACATATCAAACGCGACGGCGAACCGCTTGTCCTGCCGGTTGATAATGTGATTATCTGCGCCGGTCAGGAGCCGCAACGCGAACTGGAAGCGGCATTGCGGGCAAACGGCAAACCGGTGCAGGTAATTGGCGGGGCCGATGTGGCGCAAGAGCTGGATGCCCGTCGGGCAATCGCCCAGGCCACCGCACTGGCGTTAACGCTTTAGTTAACGCATTTTTACGGCGCGCAGCACCACAAATTTTTTGTTGGAGGCCACCAGCGTACAGTTACCGAACAGCTTTTTCAGCTTGTGGTGATAATCAAGGTGGCGGTTGCCAACGATGCGCAGTTCTCCACCATATTGCAGGCAGCGTTTCGCATCGCGGAACATCTGCCAGGCCAGGTGGTCGGTGACCGCGTGCTGCTGGTGGAAGGGTGGATTACAGAGCACGGCATGCAAGGTATCGGATGGATAGCCACTAAGCACGTTGTTGACCCGGAATTGGCAGCGCGACAGATCGTCTGGGCGGTTGACCTCAACGTTTAACCGGCTGGAGGCCACTGCCATATAAGACTCATCAAGGAAATGCACCTCTGCCTCAGGATTCTGCGCCAGCGCCATCAGCCCGATAACGCCATTGCCACAGCCCAGATCGACGATTTCGCCCTCAATATTTTCCGGCAGATGCTGCATGAACAAGCGCGCACCGATATCCAGAGAAGATCGGGAAAACACGTTGGCATGGTTGTGAATCTGGTAAGGCGTTCCGTCCAGCGGCCAGACCTGCGTTGGCGCTTTTTCACGCAGCGCGGGTTGGGTGAACTGACTGTATATCACCCGCGCTTTTTTTACGGCCAGCGAGGTTTTGGTTTCACCAATGATCTGTTCAAACAGTTGCAGCGTGGAGGTATGAATCTCTTTCGCACGCCCCGCCGCCAGCACTACGGTTTCCGGGGTAATCACCTGACGCACCGCACGCAGTTGCTGCTCCAGCAGGGCCAGCGTTTTAGGAACTTTAATCAACACCAGTGCGGGCGCCGCCGGTAAGTCAGAGAGGCTGTCGAGGAAATGGACGTCGCTGTCATCCAGCGCATTCAGGCGCAGGTTCTGGCGCGTTGCCTGCTGACTCAGCCAGGAATCACTAATATGCCACACCGGACGCGAATGCAGCGCGCAGGTTAACGCCCCGAAACTGTCGTTAAAAATCAACGCCGGACCCGATGGCAGGCTTTGCTGCAACAGATATTCATCAGCGGCATCCCAGGCTTGTAACGGACTCTCGTCACGCATCTGCGGGAAACGATGCAGGGTTAGTGCGCGATCGTTCAGTTCAAGTTGGCTCATGAATTCTCCGGCGTGGTACACTTTGGTTGATTTTCGCCCCAAAAAGGGGGCGCAGTATACTGTCTTTCGCCGGGAATCTCTAATGTCCTCACTTATCTATCTTCAGGGTTATCCTGAGTCCATCCTTGAGCAGGTGCAGACCCTTATCGATCGCCAGCGTTTAGGCCCGGTGCTGCAACAGCGCTATCCTGATATGCATGACAGAGTGAGTGATAAGGCGCTGTACGACTTCACACTGGCGCTGAAAAACCGCTACATGCGAAATGCTCCGCCGATCAATAAGGTGGTATGGGACAACAAGATTAAGGTGATGAAGCATGCGCTGGGTTTGCACACCGCCATCTCCCGCGTGCAGGGCGGCAACCTGAAAGCCAAAGCCGAGATCCGTATTTCGACGTTTTTCCGCCAGGCGCCCGAACCCTTTTTACGCATGATCGTGGTGCATGAGCTGGCACACCTGAAAGAGAAAAACCACGACAAGGCATTCTATCAGCTGTGCTGCCATATGGAGCCGGACTACCACCAGCTCGAATTCGATGCGCGCCTGTGGATGACGGAACAGGCGATGCGGGGCAACGCAGCTTAGAGAAACTGCTGCGCTTGCTGAATCAGGCTGGTTTTGGTGAGCGCCCCCAGGAAACGCCGCTCCTGCGGGTTATTCAGCACCGGCAGGCGCTCCAGCGTCACGGCCGCAAAGGCTTCCCACCCTTCCCGTAGGCTTTGATTCTGATAGGCGACCGGGAAATCCTGATCCATCACGCACTGCACCGGCGAGTCCAGATTAATCTCCTGTGCCAGCACCCTGCGCGATATCTCATGAATCGAGACAACGCCCAGGAATGCACCTTCCGCGTTGATCACATAAACATAGCGTTCGCGCTTAAGCGAACTCACCGCCAGCGCTTCGCCCACCGACGCTTCAGGCTGGAGCGCCGCGCCCGGAATAATCAGCTCGCTGATGCGCATATTATCGAAGTCATATTTGGCTTCAGAGCGGTTGAAGTGGTGAGTCACGACCGGATAGGTACTTGCCATTTGCAGGCGATAAACCACCATTGTCGCCAGCACGGAAGCGATCATGACCGGGAACAGCAAGCTACTGTTGAGCGTCATTTCCAGCACCATCAGCATCGCCATCAGGGGAGCCTGACTCACGGCAGCCAGCACCGCCGCCATGCCTACGGCGGCGAACAGCAAAACGTTATCTAGCGGAAGATGCAGCGCCACGCCGCCGAGTGCAATGACCATGCCCAGCAGCGCGCCAATGAGCAGGGACGGCGTAAACATCCCGCCCACCGCATTGGATCCCACGGAAAGAGTAGTCGCCAGGGTTTTTAACACCAGTAGCAGCAGTAACCCGGACAGCAGATAATGACCCGCCATCACCTTCACAATCACCTCGTAGCCATTCCCGAGGATATCGGATGAGATGAGCGCAAGCAGGCCCACGGCAAATCCCCCTGCCCCAAGGCGCAACGGCAAGGACTTGACCCGACTGAACAGCGTTTTAGCGCGCGCAATCAGCCGAATAAGGAGTAAGCCGGCCAGACCAGACAGTAAACCGATCAGGATGGTAATCAGCAGGCTGTAACTATCCATCGTGAAGCTGACATCGGCCAGCGGATACAGCGCATTACGAAAGCCTAACGTCCACATGGTCATAACCGCCACAGCGGACGACACCACCAGCGGAATCAGCCGTTGTAAAGCCGACATGCCAAAAGCAATTTCCGCCACGAAGATAGCCGACGCCAGCGGCGCATGATAAACCGACGAAAGACCGGCGGCGGCGGCCATGGCGACGACGTCACTGTTTTTTAACTGCAACGCGCCGGGCAACACGCGCCCAATGATGCTGCCGCACAGGGCGGCAAGCTGAACCATTGGGCCTTCTTTACCGATTGACGCGCCGCTGCCAATACTGGCTATCGACGACAGTGCCCGGAAGAGCGAGGTTTTGGTGGGCACGACATCAAGGCGCGCGTTGATGACTTCCAGATAATCTGTTTTTACGGTTTGCTGCTGCTCGATTGCCACCGCATAGCGCAGGAAGAATCCCGCCAGCAGTCCGCCGACACCGACCAGAACCGGCCAGAATATCCAGGGCCAGAGATGCAGAGATTCGGTAATGTCGTTGCTGCGGCCAAACAGCAACTGATTGATAAACTCGATCGTTTCACGAAATAACAAGGTAACTAACGACGCCGCACAGCCAACCGGGATGGCGATAAGCAATGTGGTCCAGTTTAGTGCATGTTTACTTCCTTTCACCTGCGCTCCCCGTCTTGTGCTTAACGTGCGTTATCGAGACATATTATTGGAATGGAGATCTCAGGATCAACGTCTGGCGTTGCCTGCCCGGTTTCAGATGCTACTCTGCGTTTTTATCTGTGCAGGAGGCTAACTGTGATTCGCTTTGCCATTGTGGGAACCAACTGGATTACGCGTCAGTTTATTGAAGCGGCACATGAAACCGGCAAGATGACGCTCTGTGCCGTCTATTCGCGCACTCTGCAGCAGGCAGAGGCATTCCGTCATGATTATCCCTGCGACCAGCTTTTTACGTCGCTGGAGGCCATGGCCGCCCATCCTGAAATCGATGCCGTGTATATCGCCAGCCCCAACGCCCTGCACTGTCAGCAGGCCATGCTGTTTATGTCGCAGGGTAAACACGTGATTTGCGAAAAGCCGCTGGCCTCGAATCTGCAGGAAGCTGAGGCGATGATCGCCTGCGCCTTCCGGCATCAGGTCGTGCTGTTTGAAGCCTTTAAAACCGCCAGCTTACCGAACTTTATTCAACTGCAACAGGGGCTGGCAAAGACTGGCACACTGCGCAAGGCGCTGCTGAACTATTGCCAGTATTCCTCTCGTTATCCGCGTTACCTGAATGGCGAGCGGCCTAATACTTTCGATCCCCGCTGGTCCAACGGCTCCATCATGGATATCGGTTACTATTGCCTGGCGCTGGCCGTCACGCTATGGGGCGAGCCGCAGCAGGTTAACGCCTCCGCCACCCTGCTGGAAAGCGGCGTCGATGCGCACGGCACGGTGATCCTCAATTATGGTGAGTTTGATGTCACGATTGTGCACTCCAAGGTCAGTGACTCCGTGCTGGCCAGTGAAATTCAGGGTGAGGCGGGATCGCTGGTGATAAACCGCATCGCTGAGTGCCAGTCAGTGACCTTTATCCCGCGTGAAGGGGATAAACAGGCGTTAACCCAGCCGCAGCATATCAACAGCATGTTGTATGAAGCAGAGACCTTTGTGCGGCTGGTTGAACAGCGCCATGTCAGCCATCCGGCGCTGGCGGTTTCTCGTTGCGTGGCCGGATTACTCACCGAGATCCGACGTCAGACGGGCGTCGTTTTTCCGGCCGATGCATCCTGAATGTAAATATTTCAAAATATGACTGGCAATGATTGATTCCTGAGCGCCAGCCACGTAACTTACCCGCTTGCAAAGGGGAGTAACTTGTAAGCTGATTGATCGTCACTACGTTGCGCACGCATCCGGTCATCAGGCAACCCAGAATCAATTCCTGAGTTGTAAGTGAGACCTTGCCGGAAGGCGAGGTTTGCTTACACTGAATAAGCGGCTGACGTCTTCTGACTTCAGCCGTTTTTTTATTTTTCAGACAGGATACGATTATGCAAACTGTAGGTACGCCACTCCTCTGGGGCAGTTTTGCGGTTGTAGTAGTTATCATGCTGGCGATTGACCTGTTCTTACAGGGTCGTCGCGGTTCGCAAACCATGTCCTTTAAACAGGCTGCGGTCTGGTCGCTGATTTGGGTTTCCGTCTCGCTCCTGTTCAGTGCTGCATTTTGGTGGTATCTGGACGGCACCGCCGGACGCGAAGTCGCCACCAGTCAGACGCTGGCTTTCCTGACCGGCTACGTGCTGGAAAAATCCCTCGCGGTCGATAACGTTTTCGTCTGGCTGATGCTGTTCAGCTACTTCTCTGTTCCTGCCAACCTGCAACGTCGTGTGCTGATCTACGGTGTACTGGGCGCTATCGTGCTGCGTACCATCATGATCTTCGCGGGTAGCTGGCTGGTCACGCAGTTTAGCTGGATCCTGTATATCTTCGGTGCCTTCCTGCTGTTTACCGGTATCAAAATGGCGATGGCGAAAGAGGATGATGCGGCGGTGGGCGACAAACCGGTGGTGCGCTGGTTGCGTAAACACCTGCGCATGACCGACACGCTGGAAGGGGAGAAATTCTTTACCCGTAAAAACGGCGTACTGTTTGCGACACCGCTGCTGCTGGTACTGATCATGGTCGAATTAAGTGATGTGATCTTTGCCGTCGACAGTATCCCGGCCATCTTTGCCGTCACCACCGATCCCTTTATCGTTCTGACCTCAAACCTGTTTGCGATTCTGGGCCTGCGCGCCATGTACTTCCTGCTGTCTAACGTCGCGGAACGCTTCTCAATGCTGAAATACGGCCTGGCTGTCGTGTTGGTGTTTATCGGTATCAAGATGCTGATTGTCGATATTTACCATATCCCGGTGGCGATATCGCTGGGCGTCGTGGGCGCGATTCTTGCCTCAACCCTGATGATCAACGCCTGGGTGAATCACAAGAACGATAAGAAGAAGCTGACTAAGCCTTAACGGCAGGGTAAGGAAACACAGTGAAAAAGGGCGGCAGACATGCCGCCCTTGCGTTTACAGCGTCACGCCGCTTTTAAAAATAGCCAGCTCACGGAAATCATTCTTTTCATTGTTGGTTAATTGCCCGTTGGCAATCGCCACGATGGTGTCAACAAAGTCGGCTAACAGCGCGTCCATGCTCATGCCTTCGACCAGCCTTCCGGCGTTGAAATCAATCCAGTGCGGTTTCTTTTCGGCCAGCGGCGTGTTGGTGGCCAGCTTGACCGTAGGGACAAATCCGCCGTACGGCGTGCCGCGCCCGGTGCTGAACAGCACCATATGGCAGCCCACACCGGCCAGCGCACTGGTCGCCACCGCATCGTTCCCCGGCGCGCTGAGCAAGTTAAGGCCCGGCGTTGTCAGACGTTCACCATACTTGAGCACGTCCACCACCTGACTTTGCCCCGCCTTTTGTGTACAGCCGAGTGACTTCTCTTCCAGCGTGGTAATACCGCCTGCTTTATTACCCGGTGACGGGTTTTCATAGATGGGCTGATGATGATCGATAAAGTACTGTTTGAAGTCGTTAATCATCGACACGGTTTTGTCGAAGGTAGCCCGATCCCGGCAACGGCCCATCAGAATCCGTTCGGCCCCAAACATCTCCGGCACTTCCGTCAGTACCGTGGTACCGCCGTTGGCGATCATCTGATCGGAGAACCGCCCCAGCAGCGGATTCGCCGTAATGCCTGAGAAGCCATCGGAACCGCCACATTCCAGACCGAACTTGAGCTCGCTGAGTTTGCCGGGCGAGCGGCGATCGTGACGCATTTTTTCATAGAGTGCGTGCAGCCGTTCCAGTCCGGCTTCCACTTCATCGTCGTGCTGCTGGCACACCATAAACTCAACGCGATCGCTTTCAAACGCGCCCAGGGTTTCACGAAACACATCCACCTGGTTATTCTCGCAGCCCAGGCCGATGACCAACACCGCGCCGGCATTGGGATGGCGCACCATGTTTTGTAGCATGGTGCGGGTGTTGTCATGATCCTGGCCTAGCTGTGAACAGCCAAAAGTGTGACTAAACAGAAAAGCGCCGTCTGTACCGGCGGCCTCCTGCGTCTCCTTCAGAAAGCGCTGTAAAATCTGTCGCGCAATGCCATTCACGCAGCCGACGGTGGGTAAGATCCACAGCTCGTTGCGAATGCCGACCTCACCATTGGCACGACGGTAAAGTTGTACCTCACGGTCGCCTGGCTGGGTGGCTGACGCAATCTGGTCGGGCTGATATTCATAGTGATCCAGGTCGCTAAGATTGGTGCGCGCATTGTGGGAATGAATCAGCTCCCCTGCCCCAACGGCCTGAGTCGCATGCGCAATCGGCAACCCATATTTTATGATCAACTCGTCCTTGCCGATGGCGCGCAAGGCAAACTTGTGCCCCCGTCCCACGTCCTGAAGCAGCGTGACGGGCTGGGCGGCGAGTTCAATCGTGGTGTCGGCTTCCATATCATGCAACGCCACGGCAACATTGTCCTGCGGATGAATTTTTATGGCGTCTTGCATGGTTATCTCCGTTGGCTCAGCGCGTCACGCATACCGTGCGCGAGGATGCGTTGCAGGTGCTGGCTGACCGTTTCGGCCAAGCCGGGTTGCTGTGTTAAATCTTGTCCCCAGTGCTCGGCATCACTTAATACGCGATTGACCAACGCTAAAGGAGAGATCTGCTCTGCTGCCACGGCGGCCCAGCCCTCTGAGTAGCGTTCCAGCCAGTGCGGCTCATCCTGCAGAGGCCAGCTTTTATCCGCCGATTCCCCGCGATAAAACGCAATCAGGGCTGCCAGCGCAAACGTCAGGTGCTGTGGCCACTGCCCTGTTTTCGCATGCGACATCAGCAAAGGTTGTAGCAAGCGCGTACGGAACTTGGTCATGCCGTTCAGGGCGATGGAAAGCAGTGCATGGCGAATAAACGGATTGCGGAAGCGACGCAGTACCGCACCGGCAAAAGCATTAAGCTCATCAGCGGGCAAATCCAGCGTGGGAATAATCTCTTTGCGCAGCAGCGCATCCACGTACGCCGAGATTTGCTCATCGTCCATCGCCTCTCCTACGCTCTCCAGCCCCGCCAGATACGCAACCGGCACCATGGCCGTGTGAGCGCCGTTCAGAATCGCGACTTTTTGCGCTTTGTACGGGGCAATATCGTCAACGTGGCGGACATGCGGCGCCAGTGCGGCCAGCTTCAGTTCGTCAAACAGCGCAGCTGGCCCCTGAAGAACAAATTGATAATAAACTTCACCGGCCACCAGAAAACGGTCCTGATAGCCCAGTTGGGTTTCAAGCGTGGCGCTCTCGGACGGGAAGCCGGTTACAATGCGATCCACCAGCGTGTTATAGAATGAGCAGCGCGTATCAACCCAGCGTTGAAATTCCCTGGGCAGTTGCCAGAGATCGGCATAGCGCAGCACATGTTCACGCAGCATATCGCCATTGTTATCGACCAGCTCACAGGGCACGATGAGCCAGCCTTTGTCTTTATCACCGTCGAAATGCTGGTAACGCGCCCACAGCAGTTGCGTCAGCTTGCCCGGAAAGCTGGATGCAGGCCGATCGTCCAACCGATCCGTTTCGGTAAACGCGATGCCGGCTTCGGTGGTATTGGAGAAAACGAACCGCATAGCAGGCTGACGTGCCAGCGCCATAAAATCGTCAAACTGCTGGTAAGGCTGAATCTCACGGTTCAGGCTGCGGATCAGGCGGCTTTCGCTCACCTGTTCCCCCTGCGCATTCAGCCCGCGGATCAGCGTGGTATACAGACCGTCCTGCTGATTCAGATTGTCGCTGACGTCGCGATTACGCGGCCTGACCACCACCACACCGGCGTCTGTGCCCTGATGTTCATTGAGCCAGTCAAGTTGCCAGTCGATAAAGGCACGCAGAAAGTTACCTTCACCGAACTGAATCACGCGATCGTGGTAGACCGCGCCGGGAAAGTCGTGGCGGTTTAGCCGCTTCATGGTCAGGCTCCCAGCTCAATGCCAAAATAGTCACGGGCATTGTTAAAGCAAATGTTTTGTACCATCTGGCCCAACAGCGCTTCATCTGCAGGCGCTTCGCCCTGTTCGACCCAGCGGCCAATCATCTGGCACAGCAGACGACGGAAATATTCATGACGGGTATAAGAAAGGAAGCTGCGGCTGTCGGTTAACATCCCGACGAAGCGGCTCAGCAGGCCAATTTGCGCCAGCTGCGTCATCTGGCGCTGCATGCCATCCAGTTGATCGTTAAACCACCAGGCGGAACCAAACTGCATTTTCCCGGCCTGGCCTTCGCCCTGGAAATTTCCGGCCATGGTCGCCAGCACTTCATTATCCCGCGGATTCAGACAATAGAGGACGGTTTTAGGCAAGGCGTTATTGAGGTTTTGCGCACCGAGTAGGCGGGCCAGCGGCTCGGCGACGGGCTGATCGTTGATGGAGTCAAAGCCTACATCTGCGCCCAGAAGTTGGAACTGGCGTTGGTTGGTATTGCGCAGCGCGCCAATATGGTACTGCTGCACCCATCCGCGACGAGCATATTCCCCCCCGAGCCATACCAGCACTGAGGTTTTAAACTGGGCAATCGCCTGGGCATCCGGCTTTGCGCCTCCGCGACGATGCGCCAGAATGCTGTCCAGCGTGGTTTCATCGGCATCGGCATAACATACGACGTCCAGCGCATGGTCGGAAATCTTGCAGCCGTGTGCCGCAAAGTGATCCAGACGTTTGCTCAGCGCCTGACGTAAATCATCAAAGCGCTGCACGCTGATATCGGTCAGGCTTTCCAGTTTTTCAATCCACGGCAGGAAGGTGTCGGCTTCGATATTAAAGGCTTTATCCGGACGCCAGCTTGGCAACACCTTCACCTTGAAGCTACTGTCTTCTGCCAATACGCGGTGATGTGTCAGATCGTCCAGCGGATCGTCGGTGGTCCCGACCATCTTAACGTTCATCTGCTGCATGATGCCGCGCGCGGTGAAAGCGTCCTGCGCCAGTAAATCGTTGCAACGCTGCCAGATCTCATCAGCCGTTTTTTCGGACAGCAGCACGCCGGTAATGCCGAAGGGACGGCGCAGCTCCAGATGCGTCCAGTGGTAAAGCGGATTGCCAATGGTTTGCGGCACGGTGCGCGCCCAGGCATTGAATTTATCCCGATCGCTGGCGTCGCCGGTGCACAGCGCCTCTGCCACACCGTTAGCCCGCATCGCCCGCCACTTATAGTGATCGCCTTTCAGCCAGATATCGTAAAGGTTGGCAAAACGATAGTTTTCAGCAATCTGCTGCGGCGGTAAATGGCAGTGATAATCGTAGACGGGCTGGTCTTTGGCGTAGTCGTGATAGAGACGACGGGCGAACTCAGTGTCCAGCAAAAAATCCTCGGTCATGAAACGCGACATAAAAAGCTTCCTTATGGGATGACCCCTGAATGGCTCAAAGTTATCATACCAATTTTGGCTGACTGCAGGTTTTTTTACGACTCAGGTCACATTTAAGCAAGATGATCACATCCCATATGGACCTTATTGTCGCCCGCAGCGCGCTAACTGGCTGTGTTCTCGTCTGTTTGCAGTATCCCACAAGCTATTGCGGGTTTTTGTGATGGCTTTCAACTTTTAAAGTTGTATAACAAGTTAGGCTCTCGCTTTACCGCAAGGTAACAACTTTCTTACACAAGGCAAGGCAGATAACGGTCGCTGGTGCAGGGCCGGCGGGCGTGAGCAGAGCTGTATCACGAGATGTCCCGCTCCAGATAACAACAGCGGTAAGACCGCGCAAACAACTGGAAGAGGTACAGAATGCGTAAGATCAAAGGATTACGCTGGTATATGATTGGCCTGGTTACCCTGGGTACGGTACTCGGCTATCTGACGCGTAACACGATTGCCGTGGCAGCCCCGACGCTACAAACCGAACTGCATATCACCACCCAGCAATACTCCTATATTGTGGCGGCATACTCTGCCTGCTACACCGTCATGCAGCCTGTCGCAGGTTACGTTCTTGACTTACTGGGCACCAAAGTGGGCTACGCGGTGTTTGCTGTGCTGTGGGCGATCTTTTGCGCCGCGACGGCGCTGGCGGGAAGCTGGGGCGGTCTGGCCCTGGCGCGCGGCGCAGTGGGTGCCGCAGAAGCCGCGATGATCCCTGCCGGGCTAAAAGCCAGTAGCGAATGGTTTCCGGCGAAAGAACGCTCGGTAGCGGTGGGCTATTTCAACGTCGGCTCCTCAATCGGCGCGATGCTGGCACCTCCCCTGGTGGTCTGGGCGATTGTTGCGCACAGCTGGCAGATGGCCTTTATTATCGCGGGCGTACTGAGCATGATTTGGGCGCTATGCTGGCTGGTGTTTTATAAGCATCCCAAGCAGCAGAAAAAGCTGAGTGACGAAGAGCGCCACTACATTATTTCGGGTCAGGAGCTGCAGCATCAAACCGGCAACACCACCAAAATGTCGGCCCTGCAGATCCTGCGCAATCGCCAGTTCTGGGGCATCGCCCTGCCACGCTTTCTGGCTGAACCGGCATGGGGAACGTTCAACGCCTGGATTCCGCTGTTTATGTTTAAAGTTTACGGCTTTAATCTTAAAGAGATCGCGCTGTTCGCCTGGATGCCCATGCTGTTTGCCGACTTTGGTTGTATCCTGGGCGGTTACTTGCCCCCGCTGTTTCAGCGCTGGTTTGGGGTCAACCTGATTGTGTCACGTAAGATGGTGGTCACCATGGGCGCGATCTTAATGATCGGCCCGGGCACCATTGGTTTATTTACCAGCCCTTATATTGCTATCGCGCTGCTGTGCGTCGGCGGCTTTGCCCACCAGGCGCTGTCTGGTGCGTTGATTACACTGTCTTCCGATGTGTTTGGTCGTAACGAAGTTGCCACGGCGAACGGCTTAACCGGGATGGCAGCCTGGACAGCCAGCACCCTGTTTGCGCTGGTCGTCGGTGCGCTGGCCGATACATTAGGCTTTAGCCCACTGTTTGCCGCCCTGGCCGTGTTCGACTTGCTCGGTGCCGTGGTGATCTGGACAGTGTTAAAAAACAAACCCATTTCTGAACTGCAGACCGCCCCTTCCCCTTCTCAGGCTGCGCCGATACGTAGCTGATCCTGAGGGCTGGCCCGTGCCAGCCCTTTTCTTCTCTTGCCGCAAAGTGGTATAACAACTTATCTGCTCGTTACTTTGGATTGCCTCATGGACCTCACTGAATCTCGTCGACTTTATCAACAGCTGGCCAGCGAGTTAAAACGCCGCATTGAAAACGGGGTTTACCAGGTGGGAGAGAAACTGCCCGCAGAGCGCCTGATCGCTGAAGAAATGGAAGTCAGCCGCACGGTGGTGCGCGAAGCCATCATCATGCTGGAGGTTGAAGGCTACGTTGAGGTGCGCAAAGGCTCGGGCATTCACGTGATTTCCAGCCAGCAGCAAAACCGGGTCACCGAAAGCAGCAGCCAGCTAGAGTTTGCCGCCTTTGGCCCGTTTGAACTGTTGCAGGCGCGCCAGCTTATTGAAAGTAACGTTGCCGAGTTCGCGGCAACCCAGGTGACACGTCAGGATATTGTCGATTTAATGGCGATTCAGGAGAAAGCGCGACAGGAGGACCATTTCAGGGACTCTGAATGGGATATGAGGTTTCACGTTCGTATTGCTCAGTCGACGCAAAACAGCGCCTTGGCCGCGATTGTCGAGAAGATGTGGCTGCACCGTTTACACAACCCTTACTGGCTTAAGCTGCATGAGCATATCGATCAGCGCAGTATCGTAAGCTGGTGCGACGATCACGATCAGATTCTTAAAGCATTAATCCGCAAAGATCCCGCCGCCAGTAAGCTGGCAATGTGGCAACATCTCGAAAATACTAAGCAGATGTTATTTAACGCCACCGCCGACGATTTTGAGTTCAATGTTGACCGCTACATGTTCAGTGAAAATCCAGTTGTCCTTCCGGATGCAGATACGATTCAGCGTTAATTTGACTGAAAAACAGTCAGTTAATCTGCAATAGTGTCAGGACATGTAAAACTCCTTTTTACATCGAGATACAGAGGGTAAAACTCCTGTTCGTTTAGGAGTAGTTCTGTCTCCGAAGCTTGATTTTTGTTACAGTTATCATCCTTTTCTTACCTTTTGCGATAAGGGCTTATCAAATCGCTGATTTAACAATCAGTTCTGGAAGGATCCAGAAACGCTTGCTCAGACTACGCTCTCAGAATCGATAAAAAATGTCAGTCTGCGCTGAGGTCCCTGTGGGACATGTTCAACGATGATGTTCGGGAATGATTGATGGAAATTTTGCAAGCGCTGCTGCATGCCTTGTGGCAACAGGATTATGAAACGCTTTCCGATCCAACACTGGTGTGGGCAATTTACGGCGTCTTATTTATGATCCTTTTTCTGGAAAACGGCTTATTGCCTGCCGCTTTCCTGCCCGGTGACAGCCTGCTGATTCTGGTGGGCGTGCTGATTGCCAAAGGAACCATGAGTTTTCCGCTGACCATTCTGGTCCTCACCACCGGCGCCAGCCTGGGTTGCTGGGTGAGCTATATTCAGGGCCGCTGGCTGGGGAACACGCCGACGGTGCAAAACTGGCTATCACACCTTCCTGCCCGCTATCATCAGCGTGCACATAATCTGTTTCACCGTCACGGCTTATCGGCACTGCTCATTGGCCGTTTCATTGCTTTCGTGCGTACGCTGCTGCCTACAATTGCGGGCCTTTCCGGTTTAAGCAACGCCCGTTTCCAGTTTTTTAACTGGATGAGTGGCTTTCTGTGGGTCGTCATTCTCACGGTTCTGGGCTTTGCCTTAGGCAAAACGCCGATCTTCCGCCGCTACGAAGATGAACTGATGTTTTTCCTGATGATGCTGCCGCTGGTGTTGCTGGTGATTGGGCTGGTGGGCTCGCTGATTGTGCTGTGGCGTAAACGCCGCGCAAACCAGCGTGGTGAGGGCTCATGAAACCTTTACACGCTTTTCCTAAACGCTGGCTTCCCTGGTTAATTGGCGGAGCATTTGCGCTGGTAGCGATCAGCATGATGCCCAGCCTGATGCGCCATGAAAACGTGGTGCAGATTCGCGTTTCGCACGCGGGTGCGCCGATGCCCGATGGCTTCTATCTCTATCAGCAGCTGAGCGCCCAGGGTATTCGAATCAAAAGCATCACGCCCTCAGGGGATGCGTTGATTATTCATTTTGACAACGAAGAGCAAAGCCTCGCCGCGCAGAAAGTTCTGCGTCGATTGCTGCCGGACGGGTTTATCGTCGCGCAACACGACCAGGCGGCTCACCTTTCACTTGCTTAATTCGTCGCCCTTCTTAAACGCTTAGCGCACTTTCAGGCTGTGCTAAGCGTTTCTCTGTATATCGGTGATCTTTGGACTTTTTCCACCTGATGTCTATGCTTAAACTAAGGCGGGTTATCAGCGCACTGCGGAGGGTTCTTGCAGTGCGCTGAATTAAGTCAGGCAACAATGGAAGGTACAAAGCCGAATGAAACATACGTTACTACTGGGAATCACGCTGTTTTCTCTTTCAGGCTCCCTGATGGCGGCACAGTCGCTGTGTCAGCAAAAAGAGCAGGACATTCAGCGTGAAATCGAGATGGCTCAGAAGCACAACAATCAGCGCCGTGTGAACGGTCTGGAGCGCGCCCTTACCGAGGTGCGCGCGGGATGTACTGATAAAAAGCTTAAAGCCTCGCATCTGGAAAAAATCAACGCTCAGAAAGAGAAAGTGGCTGAGCGTGAGCGCGAACTCAAGGAAGAGCGCGACGAAGGTCATGACAAGGACAAGATTGCAAAACGCGAACGCAAGCTGGAAGAAGCACGCCAGGAGCTTAAGAAGTTACAGGCGGAGCCCTATTAATCGGATTCAATCTACTGATGTTAAAGGAGTATTTTATGTCTAAAGACACATCATCGGAATATTTGCGTGCTGAATTGAAAAACCTGGCGGATACGCTGGAAGAAGTCCTGAGCAGCGGGACTGAAAAGTCTAAAGGTGAACTGGATAAGCTCCGTCACAAAGCGCGCGTTGCGCTGGACAGCTCTCGTGAGCGTTTAGGTGAATCGGGTGAGCGCCTGGCGGCGACTACGCGCGAAGCGGCGCAGAAAGCAGATGGTTATGTGCGTGATAATCCATGGCATGGCGTGGGTATCGGTGCCGCCATCGGCGTTGCCATCGGTATGCTGATCTCGCGTCGTTAATCATGACGGATTCACAGCAGAACCACGGACCGGCCAAAGGGGTCATCAATATTGGTCAGCGTATCGTCACCACGCTGGTTGGTATGGTCGAAACACGCGTTCGTCTTGCAGTGGTAGAGCTGGAAGAAGAGAAGGCCAATATCATCCAGATGCTGTTGATGCTTGGCCTGACCATGCTCTTCACGGCTTTTGGCCTGATGAGCCTGATGGTGCTGATTATCTGGGCAGTTGATGCGCAGTACCGTTTAATGGCTATTGCCATCACCACTGGCGTGCTGTTCTTGCTGGCGTTGATCTTTGGGCTATGGACACTGCGTAAATCACGTCAGTCAACCCTGCTGCGCCACACGCGCAAGGAACTGGCGAACGATCGTGATCTGCTTGAGGATAACCGGTAATGAGCCGCCGCGAGCGTGAAGCGCGTATCGATGAACTGCTAAAACAGGTTCAGCAGCAGCGTCTGGACCTGAGTGCCGCGCGGCGTAGCTGGCTGGAGATCACCGCGCCCTACGATCGTGGCTGGTTTACGTTTTTGAGTCTGAAACGCTATCTGGCCATTGGCAGTAGTGCATTAGCTATCTATTCCATTCGCAGTCCTAATCGCCTGCTACGCTGGGCGAAACGGGGCTTTGGCCTGTGGAGTACCTGGCGCATGGTTAAATCAGCCCTTCCCCCGCGTTGAATCCCCAAAGCCAGTCCAGTGCGACTGGCTTTTTCTTTTTTCAGTTTTACTGAATAACATCGACAGTTTATATCGCTTACAACTGTCACTTCGCGCGACTATCATCTCCAACTATCAGCCCGGCCAATTGCAACCATGCAGTTAACGGGAATATTCACCGCGGGCATCGCTGCCTTGCAAACTTTTAGCGTTGGAGTAGATGATGAAAAAATTCGAAGACAGTGGTTTGTTAGCCGCCCGTATCCTGATGACTATCCTGTTTATTACTGCAGGCTGGGGCAAAATCACCGGTTACGCCGGCACTCAGCACTATATGGAAGCCATGGGCGTGCCCGGCTTCATGCTGCCGCTGGTTATTCTGCTGGAGTTTGGCGGCGGCCTGGCCATCATGTTTGGCTTCCTGACCCGTTTTACCGCGCTGTTTACCGCTGGCTTTACGATTCTGACCGCGTTTCTGTTTCACAGTAACTTCGCCGAGGGCGTGAACCAGCTGATGTTCATGAAGAACCTGTCTATCGCTGGTGGTTTCCTGGTGTTAGGTCTGGTAGGTCCGGGTGCGTACAGTATCGATCGCCTGATCAGCAAAAAACCTCAGGGTGCTCTGGCGCGCTAACTGACGCCTGACTACACCGCTTTTCTGACGCACCGGTTGCTTTCTGCCGGTGCGTTTTGCTTTTATGAGCAAAATCCTTTGCCGGGCGGTTTGAAGCGATCATGTCCTACCATCCCGCAGAGCCCCAGGCCCACCCGGTGCTTAAGGTAAGCCTAATCTAGTCATGGAAATATAGCGTTCCGTCCCTCTTCTTTTTGGCAACGCTATGAAAGTATCTTATGGTCAGTGGCTTCCCCATCACGATGCACCCTTTTTTCGACGGCTTCATCTTTTGGTCGCCGTGCTGATCCTTTCGCAGATCATCAATTCCAATTTCACCGCACGTGAAGCGCTCGGCGAGCACAGCCTGGAGACGCTGATAACCTGGCTACATATACTCTCAGGACTGTTGCTGATCGCTGCAGGCGTTATCATGCTCATCTGGATGCTGGTTCAGCGAGGTTTTCGCTGGTACTTCGCCTGGCTCACGCTGGATTTTCGGGGTATTCGAAACGATGTCGTACAGCTGACCGGCCTGAAACTCCCACAGGCACATGGCGGTGGCATAGCCGCGACGGTGCAGGGCCTGGGGGTTATCGCGTTGATCGCCGTCGCCTGTTCTGGTGGGCTATGGTTTTTATTTAACAGTACGTCGCTCGCCACGCCTGATTTGACGCGTTGGGTATTGCACTGGCATAAATTCCTGACCACCTTTGTAGAGATTTATTTTTACAGCCATGGCGCGATGGGCGTGCTTCATATCCTGCTATCCCGCTATGAAAAATAGCAAAGGGCACGCATGCAGGCTGTTGCCCTCCTGATTAAACGAATCGCTTATCACTGGAAGACCCGATGCTACATAGTGAATCGCATAAAATTGAACACGCCGGATGGCTACGGGCTGCCGTATTGGGCGCGAATGATGGCATCGTTTCGACCGCCAGCCTGCTGGCCGGCGTCGTTTCTGCCAGCAGCAGTCATCACAATGTTTTGCTCGCCGGGCTGGCAGGTATTGTTGGAGGCGCAATGTCGATGGCGACGGGAGAATACGTCTCGGTGTCCTCGCAGTCAGATACTGAAAAAGCTTCTCTGCGGCAGGAGAAAGCTGAACTCGAGGCCGATTTTGCGGCTGAAACGGTGGAGCTGTCAGCCATATACAGGGCGCGTGGCCTGTCGCCCGAGCTGGCTCGTCAGGTCGCAGAACAGTTGATGGCCCATGATGCCTTAGCCGCTCATGCCAGAGATGAGCTGGGCATCACCGATTTCAGCAGTGCCAAACCCCTTCAGGCCGCTCTGTTTTCTGCGGTCAGTTTTGCCTCAGGCAGTATTTTACCCTTCGCCGTTGCCATGCTGATCACCGGCCCCTTCGCCTTGCCCGCCATTGCGGTCTCGGCGCTCCTGGCATTGACGCTTCTGGGCGCGACGGCGGCCAAAGCCGGTGATGCGCCGGTCAGGAAAAGCGTCACGCGCATTTGCTTCTGGAGCCTGCTGGCGATGACGCTGTCTGCATCAGTCGGCTATCTTTCAGGTATGGCGCTTGGCTGACGCGCTTACTGGGTAAGGATGCATCTGCCGCCCTCAGCGCGCCAGATGCTGCCCGACAATCAGCCCGAGCTGGCCTGCCAGCGTCGTGCCCGTGACAGATTCGCCGCCCGCAGACTGCCCCTGCAGAATTTCAAGTTGTCCCTGCCCACAGCCAATAACCAGCGGTGTAACTGAAACAACTTCACCCGGCTGGCTGGCTTTACGCGCATCAATAACGCGGGTTTGCCAGACGGTAAATCGCTGTGAGTCTGCCAATGTAAAAGCGCCGGGCCAGGGAAACGCCAGCGCCCGAACAAGGTTATGGATATCGCGGGCGGGCGCCTGCCAGTGAATTTGGCCATCTTCCGGCTTACGGCTGCCAAAACAGCTTGCTGCACGCTCGTCCTGAGGGGTTTCGGTAAGCTCGCCCGCCACCAGCGCATCAAGCCAGGTCGGTAGCATTTGCGCCGTGGTCGCAACCAGTCGGGTATGCAGTGCCAGGGCATTGTCCTGTGGATGAATTTCAACGGCCTTCTGCGCCAGAATCGGGCCGGCATCAGGACGTTTAATCATGCGGTGCAGGGTCACACCGGTTTGCGTCTCGCCTTTAATAATTACCCAATTGAGATGGGCACGGCCCCGATAAGCCGGCAGCAAGGCGGCATGCACGTTATAGGCCCCTTTTTTAACAGAGGAGAGGATGGCTTCGCTGAGAACCTGACGGTAAGAGAAGCAGAACAGATAATCTGCCTCAAGGCTGGCTATGCGGGCTTGCCATTCGGCGGTATTGACATCCTCGGTGATAAAAACCGGGATGTTGTGGCGCTCAGCCAGGCGGGCGACGGAGCCGTAAAACTGCGCGCCGGACGCGGGATCTGCATGGGTAAACAGGGCACTAACCGTGAATCCGGCATCCATTAACGCCTTCAGGCCGGTACAGGCCATTTCGTGATAACCAAAGAGTACCGCTTTCATTCCGCTTTCCTTCATCTTTTTTTCGCCTGATCCTGCGGGACGGGCGTGATGGACGGCTTGTTCGTTACAGGCCGTAGACAGCCCCATGATAAGGCATTCTTAGCCCGATTACGCCTCTGGCCCGTTCGCCGTATAGCGCGCATTTATGCGGGTGGGCGAAATGTTTGGCAACGCACGTGGTGCGCTGTCGAAGTTATCCATAACCGCCTATGGTTAAAGTCGGAAATATTCTTTTTATCGTTTGTACGGGAGACAAGATGGGTCAGCTAATTGATGGTGTCTGGCATGACACCTGGTATGACACGAAATCAACCGGTGGGCGCTTTAAGCGTTCGGAATCCGCATGGCGTAACTGGGTTACGCCCGACGGTAGCGCAGGACTGAGCGGCAAAGCCGGATTTACGGCGGAACGCGATCGCTATCACCTCTACGTGTCGCTTGCCTGCCCGTGGGCGCACCGCACCCTGCTGATGCGTCAGCTTAAAGGTCTGGACAGCATGATTGATGTCTCGGTGGTGCATCCGCTGATGCTGGAAAACGGCTGGACGTTTGATGACAGTTTTCCGGATGCAACTGGCGATAAACTGCACCAAAATGAATTTCTTTATCAGCTCTATCTCCATGCGGATGCCGACTACAGCGGGCGTGTCACCGTGCCCGTGTTATGGGACAAACAGCAGAACACCATCGTCAGCAATGAGTCTGCCGATATTATTCGCATGTTTAACAGCGCGTTCGATGCAGTCGGGGCGCGGGCGGGGGATTACTATCCGGCTGACCTGCGAGAGAAGATTGATGCGCTCAATGGCTGGATTTACGACACCATTAACAACGGCGTGTACAAAGCCGGTTTTGCCACCTCTCAGTCCGCTTACGATGAAGCCGTAACCGCCCTGTTCCACTCACTGTCGCGGGTAGAGCAGATCTTGGGTCAGCATCGCTATCTGGCTGGCGACAGGTTAACCGAGGCCGATTTACGCTTATGGACCACGCTGGTGCGTTTTGATCCGGTTTACGTCACCCATTTTAAATGCGATCGCCACCGTATCAGCGACTATCTGAACCTGAGCGGTTTCCTGCGCGACATTTACCAGATGCCGGGTATCGCCGACACAGTAAACCTGCCTCACATTCGTCATCACTACTACTGCAGCCATAAAACCATCAACCCGCACGGGGTGATCTCTGTCGGCCCGGCCTTTGACTGGGATGCGCCGCACGGCCGCGGTTAACAACAGAACACCGCATTGAATTGGATGTGAAAAGACCTGACGTGCGCTGGCTAACAGCATACGTCAGGTCAAACAGGACTGAATGACGGTCAGAAAAACTTATAAGCGATATTTAAAATGGTGAGTAAGCCAATCGCGCTGACAAAAACGTTGTCAGCCCGGCCTTTGTATTTTGCCAGCGCAGGGACTTTGCTGATGGCATACATGGGTAACAGGCAGAGCAGCGAGGCGATAATCGGCGCGCCCATCGCCTCAATCAGGTCGAGAATATTGGGGTTAAGGTAAGCTACCAGCCAGGTCGAGCCCATAATAAAGACCATGCTCAGCGTATTCAGCTTACGGCTGGACACAGCGTCTTTATCGCCCTTATAGCGAAATTTGATAATCAATCCGTTTAACCCTTCCAGCGTGCCCAGATAGTGCCCAAAGAAGGATTTGAAAATAGCGACCAGAGCAATCACCGAGGCGCTGTATTCCAGTACCGTAGAGAAGGTGGACTTCTCACCCGACAGGGCGGAAAAGTGATTCGCCAGGTAGGAGAGCACAGGGATATTTTGAGCCTTCGCGTCCGCCATATCCTGCGGTGATAAGGTAAACAGACAGCTAAAGGCAAAGAACATCACTACCGCCACCATCAGTATGCTGGCGCGGGAGATGATCTGGCTGCACTTGTTTTCGGTATAGGTCCGGCCCATTTCCGGCTCGTATTCTTCCCGCTTTGACACCACAAAAGAAGAAACAATCGGCGAAAAATTGAATGAGAACACCATAATAGAAATGCCTAACCACACGGTAACCAGAATGCCATCGTGCCCGGTCAGGGCAATATCCCTCAGGTTGACCTGGTCGATTACAGCGGAATTCCAGTAGGGGATTAACGACAGTGAAATCAGCACCAGGCTGGCGATAAACGGAAACACCAGCCAGCTCATCACCTTTACCATCAGGTCTTTACCAAACCAGATCACAAAAGCCATCAACAGCAGCAGCAACAGCGCCACCACGCCGCGATTGAGGGCCGGCAGCAGTAGCTGATATTGCCAGAACGCCATGAAGGTATTGGTGATGGTGACGCCATAAATCCATAGCAGCGGGCAAATCGCGAAAAAGTAGAGAAAAGTAATGACCACCCCGCCCGTTTTTCCGAAATGCTCTTCTACCGTTTCGGTAATATTGCCCGATACGTTACTGCCGGACAGGCAAAGGCGAGCCAGTGCCCGATGACAGTAAAACGCGATGGGCCAGGCCAGCACCAGCATGATCAAGATAGGGATCAGCCCACCGTAACCGGCCCGAATAGGAAAGAAAAGCACGCCGGCGCCAATGGCTGTGCCAAACAGTCCGAGTGTCCATGTGGTATCGGACTTACGCCAGGTTGAGGTTTTTTCCTGGTCGAGAATATTTTCAGAATTACTCATAACTTATCCTTTATGCGTCAGCAAAACCCGTAATCTGGGAAACCCGGGACAAATCAATATTACCGCCTGAGATAATGCACACCGTTTTCCGCCCCTGAATGTAGTGGTCGACTTTGCCGCTCAGTAACGCGGCGCATGCCAGCGCGCCGGCACCTTCTGTGACCACTTTGTTTCGCTGAATCAATGCAATCATACTTTTACGAATGTCGTCTTCACTCACTAGCACCATCTCATCGACCAATTCTCTCACAATCGCGAAGGTGAGATCGCCCGGACAGGCGACATCGCAGCCGTCCGCAAGGGTGCCGGTAAGACGATGGCGCGTAATGGTATCAGCAAAAAAGGAGGCTGCCATACCGTGAACGTTTTCAGACTGCACGCCGATGACGGTAATCGTGGGATTAATGGACTTGATCGCCGTGGCAATCCCGGCAATGAGCCCGCCACCGCCTACGGGAACGATGACGTTATCGACATCAAAGAGATCCTCAAGAATTTCCAGACCGATGGTGCCCTGTCCGGCAATGATCTTCACATCATCATAAGGCGGGATAAATATGCGGCCTTCGCTGGCCACAATGTCTTCCACTTTGGTTAGCGTGTCATTAAAGTTTTCACCATAAATGACCACCTCCGCGGAGTAATCGCGCGTCGCCGCTTCTTTGGATTTTGGCGCACCCGCAGGCATGACCACTTTGCCGTCAATATGCAGCATGGCGCACGACAGTGAAACGCCCTGCGCATGGTTACCCGCTGAGCAGGCGACAACGCCCTGACGTTTTTCTTTCTCCGTCAGTGAGCTCATTTTATTGAATGCACCACGAATCTTAAAAGACCCCGTTCGCTGCATATTTTCAAATTTAAGGAATATTTCTCCGTCGCAGCGCTCGCTGAGATAGTTTGAGCGTGGCATGCCGGTTTTATAAACTTTCCCTGTTAGTCTCTCTCTGGCAGCATAAATTTCATCAAGGCTAACGGGAAGGTTTTTATTGATATTCATATCGACTCCTTTTTCAGGCAGGGTTTATTCAGCAAAATTCCCCGAAGAGAAATGCGATCGTATAAAAGCTGAAAAAAAGTAATAAACTTACCGTTTTCGCTTCGCAGCATGCTGTAACAGCATGAGCTTACGCAGTTGATTTAAAAAGAAACGGGCAGCGAGAGGATAGGAAAAGGATGGCGATAAAACAGCGTATTGTGTGGAAGAAACTGTATTACTGACAGAAGGGATAAAACATATTCTTGCAGAAGAGACGGGGTTAAAGCGATTCGTTAATAGGGGGCGAACAGTGCTCTGATACAGTGTTAGCCGGGGCGTTCGTCGTTGCGTATACCTGTGCATGATGTCATTCCTTTACGTCGCCTTTATCCGCCACGAATCTTAATCATCATAAAAAAATGGGATTGTGCTGTTTCTCACACTTCACTCTTTTCTTATGAGAACCAATGCTTTTATTTATACTGACGTTGTGCAGATCAATAAAATATCTTTTTTTCACTTAAGAATATTTCGCCGAAAAAAGCAGAGCGATGAAACAGCCGTTAACAGAACAAGGATAAGGGAAGACAATCACGCTATTTAAGACGGGCTTAGCCGGAAAAGGGGGAAGGTCATTATTATTCCTGAAACGCTGAAGATAACGCATCCAATAACATTTCAATGCGCGACGTTTGCCGATGAGTCGCGTTAAAAGATTAACGCCCATCTGTTCAATGGGCGTTATTTAAAAGTTACTTCGTTTCGCACGCGACGGGCCAGGGCTTCGCAGGGGAGTTGAACGGATGGTACTGGTAGCACCAGGTTTCCGACACCACCTTGTCTTGTGCTTTCAAATAGAGCTTAAGCTCTACCGGATCGCCTTCGCCGGCGACCAAATCAAACTGCGCCAGCCAGTTGCCTGAATCGTCCGGCAATTTAGACACGAGCACGTTCTCAAAAGTACCACGCGATGCAGAAAGCACGGCTTCGGGGGAAACGCCTGACGGCAGATGATTAAGCACATCGCCACGGAACTCGACGGCAAACTTACGGCTGTCATGCGGACGATCGGAACCCGGCACACCGCCCCGCCCCAGTCGTGTTGCCCCGCAACGCGCCAGAGGAGAGGGATAGGGCTCATCGGCCAGCCAGTGCAGACGATAATGGAAATGATGCTGATCGCCCGCTTTCGCTGGCGCATCCGGTACCCACATGGCGACGATATTGTCGTAGATTTCATCGTCAGTCGGGATTTCCATCAGTTGAACTGAGCCTTTGCCCCATTCCCCTCGCGGTTCCACCCACAGATCGGGACGTTTCTCGTAGTGCGCAGCGTCCAGATAGCTGTCGAAATCCCGATCTTTCTGCAGTAAACCAAAGCCGCGCGGGTTCTCATCATGAAAACTGGACGTGACCACGCGTAATGGGTTGTTCAACGGCCGCCAAATATGTTCGCCGCTGCCGGTCCACATCGCCAGACCATCGGAGTCATGCACTTCCGGGCGCCAGTCTGTCGCCGCCCCTTTAACCGTTTTTGAGAACCAGTACATGGAGGTCAGAGGCGCGATACCGAAACGCTGAATGTCCTTGCGCAGGAAAAGCGTACATTCGACATCCTGTATAACCCCTTTACCGCGCTGCAGGATAAATTTGTAGGCGCCCGTGATACTCGGCCCGTTGAGTAGCGCATAGACCGTGAGATGTTTGCTATCGTCTTTCGGCGCTTCAAACCAGAAATCCGTAAAGTCAGGGAACTCTTCATCGACACCCGGCTGAACGGTATTCAGCGCAATACCGCGCGCGGATAAACCAAACTGACCCAGCTCGCCGATGGCGCGGAAATAAGACGCGCCCATAAAGGATATCCAGTCATTTTGTGGATTGGTTTTTAGCGTGTCCTGGCTGGCCAGCACTCTGAAACCTGAGAATACGTTACCTTTCAGCGCCGGCAACGTAACGTTTTTATCCGTCGTGGTGAAGTAGTCAATATTTTGAATAATTTCACGCGCGGCGTTATTTTCCACGACGTGCATTTTCACCGGCATACGGTGTAAACCGTTTACCATGAAAAAGGTAACAGGAAACCGTCCGGCATTTTTAAACAGCGCATAGTCCGGCTTGTAGACGGTTTTCATGTAGGCGTCATAGGTTATGTTGGATAACAATGACGGGTCGAATGAGGTGGGTTTTTCATAGGGTTTGGCTGCCAGGGCTTTGGCCTGGGAAATCAAGGTTTCAAAGTTAAATGCTTCGCTGTTACCTAACTTGAGAACGCCTGCTGCGATAGCGCCGGGAGAAATGCCTAATGCAGATAAGGCAGCAAACGCCCCAGAATAAGTCAGTAAAGTCCTTCTTGTAACCATGATCCACCTGTTTTTTTAATCTTCATTCAATGAATTCGCGCCCAATGGGGCAAAACGTAAAATAATGACGTGTGGCAAGCTGCCTTCAACTATAGACGAGAGAAACCGTTGCCTCCCAAACAGATGGCAAGCCATCATCTGACACATCGGATGAGCCTATAGTGCATTGGAAAGAAAATGGATGGGATTTGCCTGAGAAACAAAGCCTCTGGCAACGCGGCCCATTTTCTTGCCAGATCAGGAGAGTGAATCGCGTTTCCTCTCAGGGTCGCCAGCGCGGAAGCGCCCTGACCGGCTAACGCCACATTGTTTTACGACGGTATCGGGCAACGCCCTTCATCGCGCTGGCCAGCCCGCGTCAGCAAGGAGCCGTGGCCTGCTTGCCGATATCCCCCGCGTCTGGTGGCGGCAGCGACGCCTGCTTTGCCGCGCCATAAAGCAAAAACCCCGCTTGCGCGGGGTTTGCATTAAGAAGTCGAAACTGACCGATAAGCCGGGTTCTGTCGTGGACAGTCATTCATCTAGGCCAGCAATCGCTCACTGGCTCAAGCAGCCTACCCGGGTTCAGTACGGGCCGTACCATGTGAACCCCTATTTGGCCTTG